>ERZ724518.586-NODE-586-length-15846-cov-10.486226_pt1 | contig 15846 bp, 15 predicted proteins | sample MGYA00376051_ERZ724518 | MGnify/ENA primary metagenome ERZ724518 (study PRJEB28724, sample SAMN07190885) | wastewater metagenome | isolation source: influent of sewage treatment plant in Hong Hong | place: Hong Kong | collected 2016-03-17 ... | reverse complement strand
TAAAACAGATTTTTCACCAGCTTATGAATCATTAAAAGAATCAGTAATGCAATCATCATTTGGTGGAATGCTTTCAATGTTTGGTGGTGAAGTTGCATTAGAGCCATTAAGAGACCCATTTACACAAAAACTTCAAAAATCAATTATTTCAATAACAAGTAGTGAAGCTTTTCAAAATGTATTAAATGAAGCCATAAAATCACCTGATTTTTCAAATGACGTATATGAAAAATTAAGTTTGATTGTAAACACAAGACTAGAAGAATTAACGCCAAAAATGGTAAAAGATATAATTCAAGAGATGATAGAAGAACATTTAGGATGGTTAGTTATTTGGGGTGCAGTTTTAGGTGCATTGATTGGATATGCTAGTACTTTTGTTATAAGTATGGGTAATTAAAAAAAAAGGAAAAAAATGGCTGAGGGAATTGAAGTATTAGTTTTATTGGATGTTGGTGGTTTAGAAGATGTTGAGAAGTTTGAAAAACATGTTAAAAAAGAAGGATTTATAGCTGTTGAAGGTGAAAAGCATGTATATACAGGTCATTCTACAACAACAACTTTTTCTACAAAAGCTTATATTTTGGAAGTTTTTAAAAAAGGTTTACAAAAAGCTGGATTTTTAGAAGCAAATTTGATATTTTTATTAAATGAAACACCATATCCAGCATACTATTATGACAAAGAGACAAATGATTTTGAGTTGTTGGAAAAAGAAGAGAAATAGTGAAAAATATTTACGAATTTTTAAAAAATCTAAAAGATGAAAAAAGAACAAAAGAGTGTCAACTTCTAATAGTAAATGACGATAGACAAGCTCAAATTGCTTCTGATATAGTTGCATATATGGGTTTGAAACCTTTTGTTTTATCTGATTTTAGAGCAAATTTTGGAGATGATTTACTCTCTTTTTCAAATGAACTTCAAGAAATTACAAAAACATTAAGTTCTTATTACTCTTACAAAAAACTTGACAAAATACTGATTTCTCCAATAAGAACTATTTCTTTCCCACTTCCAAAAGAGAAGTGTTTTGATAGTTTTACTATAAATTTTGCAGATACTATAAAAATCGATGAATTAAAATCAAAACTTTATAATTGGGGTTATTACTTTGTAGATATTGTTACAAGTGAGGGAGAAGTTTCGATTCGAGGGGATATTATAGATATTTGTCCTCTTGGAAGTGAAACTGGATTTAGAGTTTCTCTTTTTGATGATGAGGTTGAAAGTATCAGAAGATTTGATATTGAAGATCAAAAATCAACTAAAGATGAAATAGAAACATTTACTATAAATCCAGCTTTTCTTGCCCTTGATGAGAACTCTTTAAGTGCTATAAATGAGCAAATAGAGACTGTTTCAAGTGATGCATTTATCAAAGATATTCACTCTTTGGGATTTTGGTATTTAGATGAATTAGGTGAGTATTTACCTCAAAATTTAAGTTCATTTATCACTCAAGATGCTCTTGAAGAGCTTGAAGAAGTTTATGTTTTTGAAGAAAAAAGAATAAATAAAGATAAATTTTTACTAACTCCTCAAATCTTTAGTAGCAGAAATTATCAAGAAATAAATCCAGCAAATGTAAAAGAGTTTATCTCTTTTCATAAAGAGAAAAAAATCACGATTATTTCAGGAACTGAAGCCAAAGTAAAAGGTTATGATTTAGATTTAGCTGATAAAAATATCAAATATGTTTTTGAAAATTACATCATAAATTTAGTTGGAAATGATGAAGTTATTATTTCACTAAACAAAGAAGTAAAAAAACGAAGAAAGAAAAAAGTAAAACTAGTTCTTGATGAACTTCAATTAAATGATTATGTGGTACATGAAAAACATGGAATTGGTCAATACAAAGGAATAGAACCAGTTACAGTTATGGGTGCAAAACGAGATTTTGTGATCGTTATGTATGCAGGTGATGATAAGCTTTTAATTCCAGTAGAAAATATAGATTTAATTGATAGATATGTGGCTGATGGAAGCTCTTATGCGGTTGTTGATAAGCTAGGGAAAGGAAGTTTTGCTAAACTAAAAGAGAAAGTAAAAGATAGACTTTTTGCAATTGCAAACGATATCATAAAACTAGCAGCTGCAAGGGAGCTTGTAAATGGTATTAAAATCAATACTGATAAAAAAATTTTACAAGACTTTCAAAAAAGTGCTGGATTTGACTATACAAAAGATCAGAAAAGAAGTATTTCAGAGATATTCGCTGATTTAAGTAGTGGTCGAGTAATGGATAGACTTCTATCAGGTGATGTTGGATTTGGTAAAACAGAAGTTGCTATGAATGCTTTATTAGCAGCAATTTTAGATGGTTTCCAAGCTATTTTTGTATGTCCTACAACTCTTTTGGCTACTCAACACTATCATAGTATGCAAAAAAGATTTAGTCAATTTGGAATAAATGTTGCTAAACTTGATGGAAAAACATCTACAAAAGAAAAAACTGTCATCAAAAAAGGTTTAGAAAATGGCGATATAAAACTTGTAATTGGAACACATTCACTTTTAGATATAAAAACAGATAATTTAGCTTTAGTTATTATCGATGAAGAGCATAAATTTGGAGTTAAACAAAAAGAGAAATTGAAACATTTAAGAGAAGATGTGCATATTTTCTCTATGAGTGCAACACCGATTCCCCGAACTTTAAATCTTGCATTATCAAAACTAAAAGGTATGAGTTCACTTCTTACTCCACCAACTGAAAGATTGGGTGTACGAACTTATGTAAAAGAATTTAGTGAAAAACTAATCAAAGAGATAATTCTAAGGGAAAAAAGAAGAGGTGGACAGTTATTTTATGTGCATAATAACATAGCTTCAATTGAAGCAAAAAAAGCTGATATTGAGCAAATTGTCCCAAATATCAAAATTCAAATTATTCACTCTCAAATCAAACCAGAACAGGCTGAAAAGATAATTGAAGCCTTTGAAAACAATGAATTTGATATATTACTTGCAACTTCAATTGTTGAATCAGGACTTCACTTACCAAATGCAAATTCAATAATTATAGATGGTGCAGATAGATTTGGAATTGCTGATTTACACCAATTAAGAGGAAGAGTTGGACGAAGTAACAAAGAGGGATTCTGCTACTACATAGTTGAAGATAAAAAACAAATCACACCAGATGCAGTAAAAAGACTAGTTGCTCTTGAATCAAACTCATATTTAGGAAGTGGTACAGCTCTTGCTCATCAAGATTTAGAAATCAGAGGTGGTGGAAATATCATTGGAGAAGATCAAAGTGGTCATATCAAACAAATAGGGTATGGTTTATATCTAAAAATGCTAGAAGATGCCCTTGCAAGTCTTACGGGTGATGATAAAGGTGAGAAAAAATCAGTTGATATAAAACTAGCTATTAGTGCATACATAAGTGAAGAGTATATTCTTGAAGATAGGGTTAGACTTGAGCTTTATAGAAGACTAAGTCGTGCAAGTGATATTCAAGAAGTATATGCGATAGAAGAAGAGATGGAAGATAGATTTGGTAAACCAGATATTTTCACAAAACAGTTTATTGAACTAATCATTATCAAAATTTTAGCTTTAAATCTAAAAATCCAAAATATTAGTTCTTATGAGATGAATATCACATTTACCAAAGCCGATGATACAAAAGAGACTATAAAAAGCCCTAGTAAAGACGATGACGATATTATTGCTACAACTTTGAGGTATTTGAGAAAGTAATAAAATGCAAAACTGCAACAACATAGAAGAAGTAAGAATAAATATAAACTCAATAGATGAAGAGATAGTAAAACTAATCGCTAAAAGAGGACATTTTGTAAAACAAGCTGCTAAATTCAAAAATGATACGGCTGATGTTAAAGCTTCTAAAAGAGTGGAAGAGGTTATTTTAAAAGTAAAAAATTTAGCAAAAACAACTGGTGCAAATGAAGTGGTTGTTGAAAATGTTTATAGAACAATGATTGATAGTTTTATAAATGCAGAGATGAATGAGTTTGAACATCTAAAAAAACATGATAACTTTTTAAAAGCAACTCAAATTATAGATTTTGATGATTCAAATATCCAAAAACTTGCATTTGAACTTTCAAAAGATTGTAAAAGTGATGTTGAAATAGCTAAAAACTGTTTTTTATATGTAAGAGATAATATCAATCATAGTGGGGACTATAAAGATGATATTACAACTTGTAAAGCAAGTGATGTTCTAAAATATAAAACAGGTTGGTGTTATGCAAAATCACATCTCTTAGCTGCACTTTTAAGAGTAAATTCTATTCCAACTGGTTTTTGTTATCAAAGACTTAATTGTGGTGAATATAAAGATGATGTTTATTGTTTGCATGGATTAAATGCAATATATCTAAAAGATTTTGGTTGGTATAGGGTTGATGCAAGGGGAAATAAAAATAGTGTTGATGCACAATTTAATCCACCATTTGAAAAATTAGCATTTGAGTTGTATGAAAATGAGTTTGATTTACCAGATATTTATGAAAATCCATTGGATATAGTTGTTGAAAAATTGATGAAAAATAAAACTTATAATGAAATGATAAATGATTTTCCAGATATAAAAATATAAATCTTACAAAATGTAATAATTTTAGTTATTATTAAATTTATTTGATAAACTTTTCAAAATTTATAAAGGAAGAGTTTATGGAAAATTTACCACAAGAGATAATGCAAAATAGTATCTATGAAATTCTTAATTTAAAAGTGATGTTAGATAGTGATTTAGCAAAACTTTATCAAGTTGAAACAAAAAGAATAAATGAAGCTGTAAAAAATAACCCTGATAAATTTCCAGAGGATTTTTATTTTGAACTTACAGAAGAAGAGTTTGAAAATTTGCGGTCGAAAATTTCGACCACAAATTTTTCTAAAACAAGAACTATGCCAAAAGTATTCACTGAGCAAGGCGTATATATGTTAGCAACAGTTTCAGCTTTTGAAATACTTTCACAAATTCTTGAAGATAGTAAGCATAGCGAAGATAAAGTTATAGGTTTTAGAAATAAGAATAAAGATTAAATATTAAACTCAACCTCACAAACAACTTGTGCATGGTCACTTTGTAAAATTGAGCCATTGTGATTTTTTTGTAGATGTTTATCAAAAACTTCATAAGAAGTTATTTTACCTATGCTATTTTTTCTAGTTTTGTCAAACAAAGTTGAAACAAAAATATAATCAAGAACATTTCCTTTCCCTGCAAAATAGCTTGTAGGAGTTCTTTTTATCTCTTTTTGTTCTGGATGAGGATTATAAATTTTTGCCTTAAAATAGTAATAGGCATCAAGTAATAAATAATCATCTTTTATTAAAGTTTCATCATGATATCTTTTATTTGTCAAAGCATCGATTGTTAAAGAAAACTCTTTATCATTTAAATCGGTCATTAAAATGGCAGGGTTTGTATTTAACTTTATATTACTAAAAAGAGAACTAGCTTCACAAAGTCTTTGTTTTAGAGAGAGTGAATAATTATCTTCCAATGCTTTTTTTACTTTATTCTTTTTATCTTCTAGTGAGGCATCTTTTGTAAAAATATATTCAAATTCATTGTCTCTATTTGATTTTAAATGACAAACATAAACATCTAAATATTTTTTATTTTCTAAAGCAATTGTAGCTTTGATTGGTTCACGTGCAAATTTAAAAAATCCAGAAACATTGTGTTTTTTTAAAGATGAAAAGTCAGTTTGAACTTTTTTTAGATTTTTAATAGGATATTTTGATGCTAGGGCAACAATAGTACTTGTATAAACATTTTCATTTTTTTTATCAGTTTTTGGATTGTCTATAGTTTTGAAATATTTAAATCCTAACTCTAAAACTAACTGTTTTAAAGCATCTTTAGAAAAAACCTCTTGAAAACCTATAACATCACAGTTCATTTCACTAATTTGGTTTTTTATCCAAGTTGTTTTTTCTATCCATTGTTCAGGAGTGAATTTATCTTTTTTTATATACCAAGAATATGGAGGTTCTACAAACTGAAAAAGGTTAAATGTTCCTACTCTTATTTTCATAGTTTTTATAGTATAAAAATACTATTTCTTCCTAATTTTTTTGCTTCATATAAGCAGTCATCAGCTTCTTTATATAAATTATCACTATTCGTAATTTCAGCTTCTTTTTTAGAAATAAGTCCAATAGAAGTTGTTAAAAATTTAGAAACTTTACTTTGGCTATGTTCAATTTGAAGATTTTCAATCTCATTTTTTATAATGTTTGCAAATTCAATCATTTTTTCTTTATCTAAAGTGGTAATAATTCCAAACTCTTCACCACCTAGTCTAAATGCAAAATCTGAACCTCTACTTGTTTTTTTCTTTAAGATTTCAGCAACTTTTTCAAGGGCTAAATCTCCTTTTTGATGCCCGTAAGTATCATTATATTGTTTAAAGTAATCTATATCCATAATTAAGAATGAGAAATAATTTTTTTCTCTTTTTGCTCTATTTATTTCTTCTTCAATTTTTAGGTTGAAGAATCTTCTGTTATATAATCCAGTTAATTCATCAGTAATTGAAAGATATTCAACATGTTTTTTATCAGTAATATTTGTACTTATTGAAGTAAATCCATTTATACTTCCATTTTTAAATCTTGGTTTTATTATTGAATAAACCCAATATGTATTACCTTGTTTGGTTTTATTTTTTATTTCACCTCGCCATTCTTTACCACTAAGAATAATATCCCACATATTTGTGAAAAAATCCATAGAAGTATCATCATGTTTTAGGATAGCATGTGTTTTGCCTATGAGCTCTTTTTTTGAATAGCCAGAAATTTCACAAAATGCTTCACTTATATCTGTTATTATTCCTTCTTTATTTGTTGATGAAATAAGTACATTTTTATTAACGATTTCAATATAAGAATTTAATTTTCTTTCTGTACGATTTTTTTCTTCTAGTGTTGAATTAAGATTATTCGCAAGAGAAATAAACTCTTTATATGTTAAGTCTTCAGTTGTTATTTTTTTATTTTCTCTACATGCTGTTTCAAAAGATGAAGTTAAATTTTCTAAATTAGAATTTATATATTTTGATAGATGTTTGGAAATTAAATATATTACAAATAAAATTAATGTAAATATTGCCAATATAAGAATAAATTGTTTTTCTATAGTCTCTTTGAAAATGGCTTCTTTTCGTTTTAATTCAGATTCCATTTCATCTAAATAAACACCAGAACCAATAATCCAGTTATACTTATCATAACTTTTTACGAAAGCAATTTTATCAAATTCTTGATTTTGATTTAATTTCTTAAATTTGTATGAAAAGAAGCCACCTTCGCTATTCTTTACTTGTTCTAATTGCATTTTAAAAATATTCTCATTTGGATATATTATAGGTGTTTCAAGTTTTTTACCATCAAAAACTAAGGCTTTTTTATCAAATGTATTCACAAAAAGATAACCTTCTTTCCCAAATCTAACACTTGAAATCCAGTTTAATATCTCTTTTTGATTAGCTTCTCTAATTTCATCAATATATTCTCCCATACCAATATGCCAATCATATGGTTCAAATAGTTTAACAAAAGATAATTTTGAATAAAGCTTACTATCCGTAGAATCAGGTTTTATAAAACTATTCATTAAAAAACCTTCTTTTTTTTCTAAAGCGATTTTGGCTTGATTTTGAATTATAAACTCTCCATTTTCATCTTGCATATTCCATACATTCTTATAGTTATTAAGTTCAATGTTTTTATTAAAAAGTACTGCTTGCCCTTTATTGCTATTTATAAAAAAATAAGTTTTATCATTTTCATATTTTAAGTTTTTGAGTTCAGCTGCAATCAAATATTTTATTTCATCACTACTTTTTTCATCTTTATTTTGATTGTAAATGGAGTATGCAATATTATATGCTTGATAAACTCTCTCTTTTATTCTGTCATTTAGTGCTTTTTCTAGCATTAATTCTTTATGTTCTATTAGATTATATACGCTTAAAACTTCTCTTTGAATCTCTTTTCTTTTTAATGAAGTAAATTCTTCTTTTATGTAAGTTTTATCTTGTTGAAAATTTACATACTGATAAGCTGTAGATATGAAAAAAGCAAATAAAGTGGAAATAAAAGCTATCGTAAATATAAATCTTGTAATGAAAGTTGATAGTTGCATTTGTATTCTTAATTAAATATTTTATTAGATTAATTATATCAAAAGATAAATTATTTTCTCTAATACTGTTTAAATTTCGTTAATATTGAATTTATAAATCATTAAAATCCATATGTGATAATTCTTTATATCAAATAACAAAAGGATTTAAAATGAAAACAAAAAATAGAATATTTACAGGTATATTAATTAGTACAGTTTTAGCAAGTGGTTTATTTGCAATGGGAGATATGGATAAAAAAGATAGAAAAAATATTGAAAATAAGTGTATGATGAGTGAAGAAACAATGATGAAACACCATAAAGAAACTATTTTGCATTTATTTAATGAACTAAATTTAACAGGTGAACAAAAAATAAAAATTGAGCAAATAGTAGCAGATGTTAGAAAAAATGAAAAAACTCCTGATGTTGCTTTTACGAAAGATAGTTTTGACAAGGATAAATTCATTTCTATCATGAATGATAGAAGAGATAATATGATAAAATCTCAAGCAGAAATAATAGAAAAATCTTATGCAATTTTAACTGCTAAACAAAAAGAACAGTTAAAAGTTTTAATAGATTTAAGAAAAGAAAGAATGAATAAAAAATTATAGGAACTATTTAAATGATAAAAATTGCAATGATTGAAGATGATTTAGAATTAGCAAATATTCTAACTCAATACTTAAAGCAATTTAACATGGAAGTTACAAACTATGAAGAGCCATTTTTGGCTCTTTCAGCTCTAAAAATCAATAAATATGATTTAGTTATATTAGATTTAACGCTTCCTGGGATGGATGGATTAGATGTTTGTAAACAAATAGTTAAAAACTTTGATATACCAATTATTATTTCAAGTGCAAGAAGTGATATTACAGATAAAGTGACAGCTTTACAACTTGGAGCTGATGATTATTTGCCAAAGCCTTATGATCCAAGAGAACTTGAAGTACGTATTAAGACGATTTTACGAAGATTTAATCACTCAAATATACAAGAAGAAGATACAAAAAATAAGCTTTTTTCTTTTGATGAAGAGAAAAAAGAGATTACAAAAAATAAAAAATATATAAAATTAACAGCTGGTGAATATGAAGTTTTACTGCTTTTATTAAAAAGAGAAGGTTTTATAGTTTCAAGGGATGATATATTTGAAAACTCTGATATATTAAATCAAGATTATGAAAGCTCAGGCTCACTTGCAGTTATTATAAATAGAATTAGACACAAAATAGAAGAAAATCCAAAAGAACCACAATATTTACATACTATTCGTGGAATGGGATATAAATTTATACAATGAATAAACAATCAATATTTTTCACAATTTTAGTAAGTTTTTTAATCTCTATAGTTTTAGTAATTATTAGTTTCTTAGTTTTAATAACTCACGATTATAGAATGAAAGAGGGCAGACTTTTAGATAAATATCATCCTGTAGTTAGACTTATAAATAAACAAGATTTTATTTCAGGTGAACATTCATTGCGAAATTTTGAAGAGATGAACTACAAAATTATATTTGACAGAAATGAAATTCAAAATGTACTAAATAATTCAAAAACGAAACTTTTAGTAGAAAAAATACATCCTATTAAAAATGATGAGATATTTAGAATATTAAATTTGGATGGAGATAATTATCTTTATCTTTCAAAAAAAGGGAATTTTTTACTTATAAAAGACGAAAATACCCCAAATGAGAGTAATAGTCAGATTTATATCTCTTTGGTATTTGCCATTTTACTTGTGATGATTATTTTGATATATTTGGTTACTTTAAAAAAATTAAGACCTTTAAAACTTTTAAAAGATAGTGTTAAAACTTTAGGTGATGAAAAATTTGACTTTGAGTTTGATAACTTAAAAGGAAAAGATGAAGTTTCGCTTCTTGCACTAGAGTTTAAAAAAACAGCTTCAAAATTAAAAAGCTTAAAAGAGGCTAGAAATATATTTATTAGAAACATCATGCATGAGTTAAAAACTCCTATTACAAAAGGAAAATTACTAACTCAACTTGAATTAAATGAGCAAAATAATGAAAAACTAAAGTCAGTTTTTAATAGACTAGAATCGTTGATAAATGAGTTTGCAACAATAGAAGAGTTGATTTCATCTTCTAAGACTATCGAAAAAAAATCATACTTTTTAGATGATATTGTGGATAATGCAAAAGATATTTTAATGGTTGATGAAGATGATGTCCTTTTAGAGTATGAAAATCAAAAATTAGATGTAAATTTCAAACTTTTTTCAATAGCAGTTAAAAATTTAATAGACAATGGTATTAAATATTCTTTTGATAAAAAAGTGACTATTAAATCTTCAAATCAAGAGATAATTTTTGAAAATATTGGGAAAAAACTTGAGTTTCCACTTGAAAACTATTTTGAGCCATTTTTCTCAAATGAAGACAAATCAAAGGACTCTTTTGGTCTTGGATTGTATATAGTTCATAATATTTTAAAAGCAAATGGATATACTTTGCAATATGAATTTAAAGATGAAATAAATAGATTTATTTGCAAAAAGGATTGATTATTTACGATATAGCGATAATTGGAGCAGGTGCTAGTGGTTTGATGCTTGCTTCAAATCTGGATAAAAAAAAGTATAAAAATATTTGTATTATAGATACAAGTTCTAAACTAGCTCCAAAAATAAAAGTTTCTGGCGGAGCCAAATGTAATATCACAAATGAGTTCGTAACACATAAAAACTATTTAGGTGATAGAGAATTTGCCAAAAAAATACTTGAAAAGTTTTCAAAAAATGAACTTTTGGCTTTTTTAAATAAAAATGGGGTATTTCCTAAAATAAATCCAAAAATTGTAAAAGGAACATACTTTTGTAACTCTAGTCAAGATGTAATAGATATGTTTACAAAACTAACAACCCACATAAAAAAATATCTAGAAACAAAAGTTTTAGATGTGGATTTTGATGGTATTTATAAAATAAAAACAGATTTTAAAACTATAGAAGCAAAAAAGTTAGTGGTTGCAAGTGGAGGTTTGTCTTACTCTATGCTTGGAGCTTCAAGTATTGGTTTTGATATAGCCAAAAAGTTTGATCATACTATAGAAAAACTAGAGCCTGCACTTGTGGGATTTACTGTTCAAAAAGAGCAGTTTTGGTTTAAAAATCTATCTGGAATTTCTACAAATGTTGAGAGTTTTATAGATGGTAAAACTTTTGAAGGCTCACTTTTATTTGCCCACAAAGGATGTTCTGGTCCAGTTATATTAACCACTTCTTTGTATTGGAAAAAAGGAAAATTAGCAGTTGATTTTTTACCAAAGAAAAAGTTAGAGAGTTTTTTAGTTGGAAATAAAAATATCTCTTCTGCACTTCCTTTGCCAAAAAGATTTATACAAGAATTTTTAGCTTCAATTGAACTTGAAGATAAAAGTATCTCAGGTTTAACAAATGATGAAAAAGAGAAGTTAAAAGTTTTAAAATATTATGAGTTTAGTCCAGCTGGAAATTTTGGATATACAAAAGCTGAGGTTACAAAAGGTGGAGTGAATACAAATGAGATAAATCACGATACTTTTGAGAGCCTAAAACAAAAAGACCTCTATTTTGTAGGAGAAGTTTTAGATCTAACAGGAGAACTTGGTGGATTTAATTTTCAAATAGCTTTTAGTGAAGCTTTTATTTGTGCAAAAGAGCTAAACAAAGATAAATAAAGCTTATTTTTATACAATTATGAAAATATTTATAAAAGAAGATAAATGAGAATAGGTTTTATTGGTGATATTGTAGGTCGCCCTGGAAGAAAAATCATAAAAGAAAATTTAGCAAAAATAAAAAAAGAGTACGAGATTGATTTTGTAATTGCAAATGGTGAAAATGCAAGTCATGGTTTTGGCTTAACAGTTCAAGGATGCAATGAGCTTTTAAAAAGTGGAATTGATTTAATAACAGGTGGAAATCATAGTTTTGATAAGAAAAAAGATATGTTTGCACTTCTTGAAACACAAAATGTTTTAAGACCTGATAATTATCCAGAAGGTTTAATTGGTAGTGGTGTTAAGATTTGTGATGTTCAAACTCAAAATGGAATAGAAAAACTTGCAGTTATAAATTTAATGGGTCAATATGGAATGCCAACAGTTGAAAATCCATTTAATTGGGCAAAAAAACTAATTTCTAATCTTCATGAGCAAAACATAAAAAATATTTTTATAGATTTTCATGCAGAAGCTACAAGTGAAAAAAGAATAATGCTTATGATGTTTAAAAATCAAGTAAGTGCTATTTGTGGTACACATACTCATGTGGGAACAGATGATTTACAAATCTTTGAAAATACAGCATATTTAACAGATATTGGCTTAACTGGATGTAGAGATAATGTAATAGGAATGGATAATAAAATTCCTATTCAAAAAGCCACAACGGGTATTGGTGGACATTTTGAAGTTCCTAATTCTTGTAAATCGATTTTGCAAATGATGGTTGTTGATATTGAAGATGCTAAAGCTTCAAGTGCTTTTAAAATAAAAAAATATTGCAATAATCCAAAATTATTTATCACAGAAGCATATATAGATTAACATTTAAACTATACGGAATTAATAAAACTTACGATAAAATAAATGCACTATATAACTATGAAACAAAATCCAAAGGTCTAAGTAATGATTATTATTCCACAAACAAAAGGTGGCGTAGGTAAATCTACGGTTGCTATGCAAGTAATAGCTCCATATTTGTATAAAAAACATGGCAAAAAAGTTACATACATAGAAATAGATGATGAAAATAATGATTCAAAATCTTTTACAAGAACTGAAATAGTACATAAAAGAATGTTGGGAACAAATAGATTAAATGAACTTGATGAACTAATCTTAATGGATGATAACCACGAAGTTATCGTAGATGTTGGTGGAAATAAAACATCTTCACTTGTTCTTGATGAAATCAAAAAAGTTGGTTCTTTTGGAAATGTAAAATGGATTATTCCATTGGGTGATGGTGAACTTGACGGTAAAAATGCAATAGCAACTATGAAAAAAATCAAAAAAATTGAGAAAAATCCAGAAGAAAATATGATTTTTGCGCTAAATAGAGCAATTTCAATGGATGAAGATTACTACAATGAGCAATTTATTAACTTTTTTGGTCATAAATATCTTGATTCAAATTCTGTAATTTGCGATTTTGTAAAAGACCCAAAATATTTTCCCGTTAAAAATGATAAAGTTATTACAATGAGTAGATATCTAGGTTCAACTGTTTGGGAAATGGCTTACAATAATACAGATTTTGCACAAAAAGCTATTCAAGCAAAAGAGATGGGTGATATTGAAAGTGCTAGAAAATATCTATTTTTTAGAAGAATTCAAACAGAAGCAAAAGATTATGTAATCAATACATTAAATAAAATCTTTTGTGATTTAGATAGATGGATTGAAATTAAAAAATGAGTGATATGAGCTTTAAACAAGCCAAAGAGCTTGTGGAAAGAATGGAATTTTCAGAAATTGCTTTACGAAGAGCAGTTGATGGTTTAGAAAAATCGACTCAAAATTTTGATGTAACTTTAAAACATCAAGAAGATATTATAAATAAATTACCATATGCTGATAAAAAACTTTCGTATATGACAATTGCAGTTGCTGTGAATGTAGGTTTAATTATTGGTATTTTGATTGGAAAATATCTTTTATAAAAAATAAGAAAATAGGATAAAAATAAAAAATGGAAAAACAAGAAAAAATCGTATCAATGTTCAATGATATTGCTGGAACTTATGATATAGCAAATAGAGTTCTATCAATGGGAATAGATAAATCTTGGAGAAACAAAGCTTGCAATAAAACTTTTGAATTATATGGCAAAAAAAGTATAGAAAAAATTGTTGATGTTGCTTGTGGAACTGGAGATATGATACTTTTTTGGGAAAAAGTTGCAAAAGAAAACTCTATTGATATTAAAAATATTATTGGAGTAGATCCAAGTGTTGGGATGATGGAAGTTGGTAAGAAAAAACTTCCACATGTACAGTTTATAGAAGCAGGAGCTGCATCTATGCCACTTGAAAGCTCTAGTGCTGATATTATCTCTATTTCTTATGGAATTAGAAATGTGGTACAAAGACAAGAGGCGTTTCATGAGTTTGCAAGGGTTCTAAAAAAAGATGGATTAGTTGTAATCAACGAATTTACAAAAAATAAAAAAGAGAAACCTCTTGATTATATAACTGATTTTTATATGAATAAAATTTTGCCAGTTTTAGGTGGAATTATCTCTAAAAATAAAGAAGCATATACATATTTACCAAACTCGATAGATGCTTTTTTAACAACAGAAAATCTATGTAAAGAGTTGAAAATAGCTGGACTTGAGCCAATTCACGTAAAAGCTTTTTCTATGAACATCTCAACTTTAATAATCGCTAGAAAAATCTAATTTTTCTGGCTTCATCTTATGAATAATCCAATTTCTGTATCAACTTTAAATATACAAATAAAATCACTTTTAGAAACAACTTTCATTCAAGTTTATGTGGAAGGTGAAATTTCAAATCTTACTTATCATAACTCTGGACATATCTATTTTTCTATAAAAGATGAAAGTTCGACACTATCATGTGTGATGTTTAAAGGAAATACAAAATATCTAAAATTCCAGTTAGAAAATGGTCAAAAAGTTGTAATTACCGGAAGTTTAACAGTTTATGCACCAAGGGGAAATTATCAACTTTTATGTAATAAAATCGAGCCATCAGGGCAGGGTGCATTGGCATTTGCATATGAACAATTAAAAAATAAACTTGAAGCAAAAGGTTATTTTGATGGAAATTATAAACAACCACTTCCTAAATATCCAAAAAAAATAGCAATTGTAACTTCACCAACAGGTGCTGCTATTGAAGATATGAAAAAAGTAGCAAATCATAGATGGCCATTGGTTGAGTTTATTTTAGTTCCTACTTTAGTTCAAGGTGAAGGGGCTGCTTTTGATATTGCATCTTCTATAAAATATGCAGATAAACTGTATTGCGATATTATGATTGTTGGTCGTGGTGGTGGAAGCATAGAAGATTTATGGGCATTTAATGAAGAGATAGTTGCAAATGCAATACATGAAGCAAAAACTCCTATAATTTCAGCAGTAGGACATGAAGTTGATTATTTGATATCTGATTATGTGGCAGATATAAGAGCTGCAACTCCATCAAATGCAATAGAAATAGCACTTCCTGATATAAATGAACATAGAATCTATCTTGATAATTTGGAAAATGAGTTTAACAATAGATTTAAAAATATATTGTTTAAATCAGAACAAGAATTAATAAATATGAGAAGATTGTTTGAACAAAATTCAATAGAGACAAAATTTAAATATATTCAAACAGAAATTAATCTTTTAAAATCTTCTTTTAAAACAGATTTAATACAAAAAGTACAAAGCTCTCAAAATGAATTAAATTTATTAAAAAATAGTTTAAAAAATGGTTTTTCTGCTGTGCTTGTTCAATCCCAAAATCAAATTGATTTATTAAAATCAAATTTTGAACTAAATCATCCTGATAAAAAAGATAAAAATGGTTTTGTTCAGATTTCTAAAGAAAATAAAATAATTTCTTTAGAAGATTTAAAAGTTGGTGATGAAATTGAGTTGCAAACACCAAAATATATTGCAAGTTGTGTTTTAAATAAAATAAAAAAACAATAAATTTTAAGTTTACAGTA
>ERZ724518.585-NODE-585-length-15877-cov-11.292820_pt1 | contig 15877 bp, 23 predicted proteins | sample MGYA00376051_ERZ724518 | MGnify/ENA primary metagenome ERZ724518 (study PRJEB28724, sample SAMN07190885) | wastewater metagenome | isolation source: influent of sewage treatment plant in Hong Hong | place: Hong Kong | collected 2016-03-17 ... | reverse complement strand
ATATTGAAGAACATTTCAGGTATTAGTCCAGAAGAAATTATTCAATTCTTCAACTTCCTCTTCAACACAACATCTACAAAACTGACAGAGCTTTACCCTAACACTTGCATTATTGGTATTGGTAAAGAGTTGTCATTCCAAGAAAAACAATTCCTCAATTATAGTGTTGTCAACCCATCCTATTCAGATAAGTTGTTCCCAAAACCTGCCGGTGTTAGCTTTCAATTCCTAGAGCTACAAACACCGTTCTTTGGTTTTGCAGGGACGACAGGTGCTGCTGGGTTTGGTGTTGGTAAGCTTTCAGGAGCTATTTAATGGCAGAGACAAGTAAGCCAAGTTACACGTATACATGGGCGTCTGGTGGTGATAGACAGACCCTTACACAAACAATTATTCAACAAGGCTGGACTGTAGCAAAACCGTCCTTTCAACGCGCAAATGCTGTTGAGAGTCGTCAAGATTTGATGCTTCAACACATCGACCAGCACGGTATTCCTGTTTGGAGTAGTGATACAGAATACTTTGCAAACAAAAGCTGGGTTACAGGAAGCAACGGTGAACTATATCGTGCTGTAGCCGATAGTGTAGGCGTAAATCCTGTTGGTGATACAAGTAACAAGTGGTATCGTGTGCTGGATGAATTCTTCACTAAGACACAATCCGACACCCGCTACCTTGCGCTAGCTGTTCCTAGCGGTGCCGTATTTCACTTTGCAATGAGCACAGCTCCGGCTGGTTATTTGGTTTGTAACGGCTCTGCTGTATCCCGCACAGCATTCCCTAATTTGTTTGCAGCTATCGGGACATTGTACGGCAATGGTGATGGTAGCACAACATTTAACCTTCCTGATTTACGTGGTGAGTTTATTCGTGGTGCCGACTTAGGGAAAGGCGTGGACACAGGTCGTGTATTTGGTAGTGGTCAGCTCGATGAGTTGAAGGCACACACTCACAAGTATGCAGGTAACTCTGGCGGTAGTGCTGCGGGTTTCTCTGTACTTGACTATGATAATGCCTTAAATTTTGAAACAACGTCTACAGGTGGTAGTGAGACACGTCCACGTAACGTAGCACTTCTCCCGTGTATTAAGACATAAACCATGGATGCACTATCTTTCTTTACAGCAGAAAATATGGATGCTGTGTTTAAGTATGGTGGTGCAACCCTGTTTCTTCTAATTATATTCTACTGGCTTGCGAATAATTTGAAATTTCAAATGTTTGAGCAAGGGATGAAGCAGGATGCATACACAGCTTTAACAAAACAGTTGAACGATTTAAGAAAAGATTTTGATAAAGAGCGGGACAAGCTTGAAGAAGCCTATAAGCAGCGCAATGAGGCTATTTCAGAATTAAAGAAATGGCAAATGCTTGCTGAACGAATGGAAGGTGAGATGGTGGAAATGAAAGAAGAATTACGTGCAAATAACGAATTTATTCGTGAAGTGTTGAATTCTATTCACATTTTCTCAGCTACACATCCACAAGAAGCTTCTCTTCTTAAAATTCCTGTACTCCAACAGAAAACAAATAAGGAACAAATATGACAGACATTCAAAAGCCCAATATGTCAAAGCAATGGGCGAACGCAGGTGATAAAACACCACCGTCTGATACGTTGATTAATAATGGCTGGACTAGCGGGGATATTCCAACAAACGCCGATTTCAACTATATTGATGCAAGACAAGACCAAGGTGTAGCATACATCCTACAGAAAGGTATTCCTGAATGGGACGCTGCAACAGAATATCAAGCAGGGAAAAGCTGGGTACAACACAACGGCAGTTTGTACAAGGCGCTACAGACCTCTACAAATAAGCAACCCAATACTCAACTAGCTTATTGGAGCAGAAAAGACGGAAACATTAAGCAAGAGGATACAGTAGTTGGCTTCAATGCTACTGGATATAGTGATGGCGAGTTGTTGTTTTTCAAGGGGCGGGACACCGTGGGCGATGGCGGTGGCGGGATGTTCCGTTATTCCACATCCAGTAGCGCAACGACTGATGATGTTATCGTTTTTGCCCCTGCTGGTGGTGGTCGATTGCTGCGTGATGGCTACACGGTATTTGGCTTTAACGGTGAGGTAAACGTAAAGTGGGCAGGCGCAAAGGGCGATGGCAATCAAACAACCGGAACAGGCACCAATGACACCGCCGCAATTAATCGGGCGATTGCCGCGCTTGGCGGCACGCACGATTTGACCACTGCGTACATTTATCAGCCAGCGCGCAGGCTCAGGATTCCAAACGGTGTTTACATCATATCCGGTCAGATTTTGGTTGATAGGAACAACATCGCCATTGATGGAGATGGAACATTCAACACGGTATTGATGTGTTCTCGCTCCGTTCAAATATCCAACATGGTGCGATTCCAAGGAGCTTATGCGTGCCAGCTTAATAATCTGACAATTGATGGCGGGCTGCCCTTCACGCCAACCGCAACAGAGGTGTACGGCTCCGACGTTGGCTTGACGCTAGATCAGGTGGCTCACTTCTCTAGCATTGGTCTTAACATCTGCAATACGCGCTATGAAGGCAAGCGTTGCATTCACCTGTGGGAATCGTATTTCGAGGATTTGCGAATCTTCAATACTGGTTTCTTCGGTAATGCCACCAATCGCTCGGCAGGTATTCGCTTTACCCAAGTGGGCAAGCTGGACAACACTTTCCTAGGGGGAGAGTCAAACAACGTCGTATACAATAAGGTTTCGTTCGGCACTGTTGGCAGCTACGTATCTGCTGACGAAGTGCCGACGTACAACATGTTCTTTAACGACGTGATTGCCGAGGGTCGCACATGGTCTACAAACTACGTATCGCTTGGCGAGGTTAAATGGCGCGTCGGTGGTACTGCAAGTAATTTTGTGATTGATACCGGCTATAGCTTCCCTCACGCCCATCCGTTCGCCTGCAATGCCACGCTGTTCGATTTCTCCAACGTAGGACCGGGCTGCCGCGTTCGCAACTATCGCGTGTACCAGAGCCTAGACAATACGTATCAGGAAGTTACCCGCATCCTGTCGTGCGATAGCAACTACCTGCTTGAATTTGACGTTAGCGTTGAAGAAGTGGGGTCAAATGCTACGGTTCTGATTAATTCGTCTACAATCAGCAACGTATCCGGCTCGTGGGAATATCGCAGCAGTCTGGCACGTACTCGTAGCTCGCTGTTCTCCGGTACGAGTGAGTCCCGCTTTACTGGCAGTCTTTTGCTGCGTGACAATGCGGCAACAACGCCTTACCAGTACCGGGGTAAGGCTGTAGCTCAAGGCGTCATCGACGGGGATACCGCCGTGCGCCCACAATACGCCGCATACGCCTTTGCCAACGTCGATGGACGCTCTACCGGTGGTCCTCGCACACTGCGCGGCCTGACGTACTCTAGAACGTCTACGGGTCAGTATCAATTCACCTTTGCACAGGCCATGCCAGATGCAGCCTACGCCGTTATTGTTTCTGCCGACATTCTGAATTCGCCATCCGAAAAGCCAGAGGTCGGGGCGCAGACGGCAACAGGTTTTACTATCATCAATCGTGCTGGAGTAACCTATTACGACCCTAGTAACCTCAACGTAGTGGTTTTCCACTAGAAAGTTAAACATGACAACTAAAAAACAATTTGTTCTTTCTGAACGCTCCATTAAATCTCTGACGGGTGTTGATAAGCGTCTACAAGAGGTAGTGAAATTGGCGCTTTCCTACAGCACAGAAGACTTCTTCGTCAACGAAGGGAAGCGTTCTGTCGAACGGCAACGTCTCCTTGTTTCCCAAGGGGCAAGTAAGACAATGAACAGCAAACACATTACAGGCCATGCTGTTGACTTGGTTCCTATCGCTGTTAAAGGCGTTATCCCTTGGAACGACAGCAAGAAGTTCGACATCATTGGTAAGGCGATGTTCAAAGCAGCAGCAGAGCTTGGTGTTAAGATTCGCTGGGGCAAGGATTGGAATGGGAACGGCATTGCAGACGAGAAGTTTGTAGACTCCCCTCATTTCGAATTGCTAGACACTTCAACATTCCAGAAGGGATTTTGAACGATGACTAAGTTGCAGCGAATGAAGCAGCATTGTATTGACTTGCTTTCTGAAACCAGTACGTGGCGTTCTCTGATGTTCTTTGCTGCTTTGGCTTGTGGGCACAACCTAGATTGGCCTGAAGAGCAACAGCTGTTTGTTGCAACATCAGCAGCCTATGCTATTGGTTTGTTCTTCAAGGACAAGACAAAATGAACTTCATGACGGAGGGTTTGTACAAGGCAGTACCTGCCCTTCTCATTGTCATTGCTCTATTTGTTTTAGGGTGGATGGTGAGAGGGTGGAGTGATGCCGAAGAGAATAGACAGCGAGAACAGGCTATTGCAGAGAAGCGCATTGCTGTTGAAACAATGTCTAAAGAGGTTCTTGTGCAGCTTAAAGATGCGTTGTCTAACATCGAGAAGCAAGGCGTTAAAGAGCGTACAATTATTCAGAAGGAAACAGAAAAGCCAATTTACAAACAGCAATGCATTGAACAAAGCGGTATGGACATGGTGAATAAAATGGCAAAAGGAACGAGCAAATGAAACAATTTCTTCTTGTGTTTTCCATGCTGCTGTTGTCTGCATGTGCTACACAACGTGTTGTTCTTCCCCCTGAAGTGTTTAAGCAAGAAATGACACAAATGTGTGAGCCACAACTTGCACAGCTTCAAGGGAAAGATGGGAAGGCTGTTATGGTGACATTCCAGCTTTGGCATGAAAGCTACAGGAAATGTGAGGCTTTGAATAATAGCAAAGCTCAATATATGCTCAAGCTACAAGAGATTTTTAAACAAAACAACAAGCTGTTTGAATATTGAACAAAGCCCCTCCGTAATTGGAGGGGCATATTTCTATTGCTTAAATTTTACAAACCAGCCAGTGTGGCAGCTTCATTAATAACGCTTTGCTCTTCGTTCATACTCTGTTTTGCAAACATTGCAAGGCTCTTCTTAATTGCTTTCTTCTCTGCTTTGTTCTCTTTGTCGTAGCCCATTTTATCGAAGAAGGCATCAATGTCACCAGCAAGGAATTCCTTGATGTTTGCAATTTCGTGCATTTGCTTTGCGTATTCTGCACGCAGTTCTTTGTACAGAGCCAGTTGTTCAGCGTTCATTTGGATGTTCAGTTCGTTCATTGTTTATTTCTCCTTTAATTTGGAAGCCACGACATGTGGCCTCCGTCATGTTTTACATCTTACTCAGTATGTAGCCAACTGTCAAGGATTTCTTTACAGTTGGATAGCAAGCCGTCTTAGTACACCCACTCGCCAACCATGTTGTCCTTGGAATACTCAAAGACAGTGGTGTCAAAAAAGTCACCAAGTACGTTACCTGTTACATCATCAATCCATTTGATAGGATTCTTTGTAACACCAAACTGAGGCTTCAAACCATATTGTTGCATACGGTAATCAGCAACAAAGCGAGTATAGAGCTTCAAGTCTGCCTTTGTCAACTTCAATGTTTCTTCCAGATCAATTTCTTTAGCAACAGAGAAGCACAAGTCAATGCTCTTGTCTTCCAGTTCAATCAAATCACGAGCAAACTGATAGATGTTGCGCTTGAACTCGTCGTTGACAACATGTGGACACTCTTCAATATCTCGCTTGAAAATCTCCACCAAACCTTCCAGATGCAAACTCTCATCTGCTTGGCTCCACTGGTTTACTTCTACAGTGCCGGGCACCCAACCAAGACGACTGTTGTTCAGTAGCATAGCAAACAAGGCAAACAAGCTCACACCTTCCATCAAACCCTGCTTGGCAACATACTCAATCCGGCCTTGATCTGTGGACATATCCACTTGCTCAATCATCCACTCGTGTTTGTTACGCATCTCTTCATACATCAGAAACTCACGAGAGAACTCCTCACTGTCCAAGCCCAAACTGTCATTAAGTAGTTTGTAACCCTTCATGTGGGTGGTTTCACGAGTTGCAAAGCTCAACAGCATCATACGAACATCTGCGTTCTTATACACTTGCAACAAACGTTCAACATAGCCAGCACACACGTTTGTGTCAGATTGGGTGAAGAAACGTAAGATCATCTTGATGAACGATTTCACATCTTCGTGCAGAGTACCATTGCGCCATTGCTCAATATCTCGTCGTACATCCACTTCCCAAATACCCCAATGAGCGCGTTCATGTTTGTCCAGCAACTCTTGCATTTTCAAGTATTTCGGTACAAAGATTTCTGTTGCTTCAGTTAGTTTTGCCATAATTAGCCCTCGCAAGATTTACAAATAGATTCATCACCAGATACAACACTCCAGTCTGCAATGGCTTGACGCTCAATTGCACGCGCTGTATCAACTTTTGTTTCACGCTCTGTACGGAAGTAGTAGAGAGTGTAGACATTCTCGCTCTTCAAATACTTCAGGTGTACAGAGTTAACATATTGTCGGCTGCAACCAGCAGGGAAATACAAGTTAAGACTCTGTGCCTGACCTACCTCACCCATGGCCTTGCCTGCTACTTCTGCAAGTTCCACAAGCCAATGCATATCCATCTCCGTTGCACACTTAAACACCATCTTCTCGTGCTCTGTCAGGCAAGTGAGGTGCTGACAACTACCATCCTTCTCTTTAATACTGTCCCAAACTTCTTCGGTATCCATGCCTTTAGATGCAAGCAATTTTTGCAGGTGTGGATTCTTTACCATAAACACACCAACACGAGTGCTTACAGGATAGATGTTGCGGTAGTAAGGCTCACGACTTGGCGATGTATTAGCCACCTTACCGGATGTAGCATTTGGTGCAACAGCCATCAAACGAGAATTCCGCATACCAGTACCAAGCATGTCAGGTGCTTCACCACGCTCAATTGCCAGTTTCTTACTTTCAGCTACAGCCCGATCTTTGATGTGTTTCATTGTGATGTGCGTCCATTGCACAGCACTATTCACACCACCACTCTCCATCGGAATACCTTTGCTTTGCAGGAAAGCGTGCCATCCGAGACACCCGATGCCGATAGCTCGTTCCTGTTCTGCCGAGTATTTTGCTTTATGCAATGCTTCTGGTGCATTGTCAATAAAGAATTGTAGCACATTATCTAGATAGCGTGTCAAGTCTTCCACTAATGTACCACCACGCCATTCTTCAAAACGCTCAATATTCAAACTACTCAGGCAACACACAAAAGTTCGCTGATCGTCTGTCGGTAGCAGGATTTCACTGCACAAATTACTACCGTTAATACGCAAACCACGTTGCTTCTGTGTCTCGGGCATTGCATCATTTGCAGCATCAATCTTCAGCATAAACGGTTCACCAGTAAGGGAACGTGTTTCAAGCATCTCTTCCCAAATCTGACGTGCAGGCAACTTCTCGTACACTTCCTTAGTGTGAGGACACTTCAGCTCATATTCCCTGTTCTCAAACAATGCGTCAATAAACTCTTTTGTCAAGTTCACAGCATTATGCATCTGCTGTCGATTATCACTACGCAGCTTACTATCCCCTGTTGGCAGACGGAAACGAATATGCTCCTGAATGCTAGGATGATCTACATCCATGTAAATTGCCAAGCTACCCCGCCGACCTTGCTGCCGATAATAACCAATTGTACTGTCCAACACTTTAGCGTAAGGGATTGGCCCCGGAGCTTTTTTGGATGGAGCACGAATCTTCATGTGACCACCAGTGCCGCCCCCACGAACAGAGAGGTTTGCCAGCTCTTTCATTGTATCCACTTGACCATCAAGCTCGTCTGGAATCTTGAATGCGTAGCAGCTAATTGGTAGCGCCTTGATTTTCTCCCCAACAAACTCTACATTGTGCCAATAGTGGTTGCCGTTCTTTTCTTTGTTCTCTACCCACTTACCGAGAGGAGCGTTGTTTAGTACAGGTGTGGCGAACATGAAATGGTTGTTGTACACAGCATCGTAGATGCGTTGTGCAAGCTCGTAGTCACCGTAGCAATAAGCTGTTGCTGCACGAGCAAATGCTTCAGAGACAGTTTCACCATCTCGTAGAGCGCCTTCGGCAAGCAATGCTTTACCACAATCGTTCAACCAGCTTGGGTCTTCTTTGTTGATTACAATACCATTAAATTCTTGTTTAGTCGTGGTCATATTCTTCCTCATCTCGTACATCAATAATCATTTGTTTCATTGCATTCAGCATCACAACTGTCTGCTCATAATCATCTTCTTGTCCTACACTCTTACTACTTTTCATCACCTTATCAGCTGAATATGTACGTAGAGCAAAAGCCATCAAATCCCTGTCACCAACACCTTCAGAGCTGGCACGAAGCAGATCACTCTTCAGTTCATTATCACTTTGAGAGGCAATGAGAGCTTGCATCGTACTGTATTTGCTTTCAATCCAAGGAGCATCTGTTCGTTCACTGCCAACAATGGAGAAATCAATTACAACCTCTCCATCAAAATTACGATGCTTGTTAGCTTGATAGCCATATTGCTTGTTAATGTCTAGTCCTAAATCATGAAGAAAAGGGACAAGAGCTTCATCTGTTTCTCGTGACAACAGCTTAACGCTAGGCCATTTAAAGAAATGTGGAATCTTCTTCAAATCTGAGAAGCTGATACGTCGTACAGCATGTGCTCGGTATTTATTCATTGTGTCATTTCCTTCATCATCTGTTTAGCACGTTTAACAGCTTCTTCCCATTCTGTCTTTGTACATTGCTCACTGCTTTGCAGAATGTATTTCATTGAATTGTCGTATTCTCGCTTCTGAAGAACAACAGAAGATTCTACAGGAGATTCAAATTGTCGCTCTTCAATACAATAAACACATTCTTCAACATTGTCTCCAATGACAAATTTGAAATAGCTGTTAATGCAGCTGCCTAGTTGTTTTCGATAGAGGGTTTGCATTTAATTTTCCTTCGGAAGAAATTGGTCAAGAACAACACTCTTGTAGCCTTTACATTTCATGAGCTTGTTGTCTGTCTTACGAACAACAGCAAACACATCATACTGCTCATTGTAACGAATGTCAACAGCAATGTTTTGCTCTTCGTACATTACAGCTGTTTCATTTGCTTCTCCAATTGTCTTTACAAATTTTTCATTGTTATTCTTACACACAGCTTCCAGAGCACCAAACACGTCGTAGCCAAGTTGTTCAGTAATTTGCATTAGGCCGAACAATGTATAAGCAATGTCTACAACACCATCTAGAAGTTCTTTACTGTTTACGTCAATGTCCTCTGGTGAGATAACGCGATTACCACAACACTCTTCCCATGCACCCAGAGAGTCGAACGCTTCCCTTACCTCCTCGTCAACACGTTCAAGCTTTTGTGCCAATGTTTCGTAAGACACATCAGAGCCAACAATAGTGTTGAACTTGTATGCCATTTCTTTTGCTTGTTCCAACTTATTCATTTCTTCTCCTTAGGCGTTAATGTAAAAAGTTTCCCCACCGAAGTCAACACCAATCATTGTGCTCACTGTAAACTTCTTAGAAATATCTCGGTGCAGATTTACCAGTCGCTGATACTCTTCATCGCTTTCCCAAATTCTTTCCAGCAGGGATTCGGCAAATTTCCAGTCACCTGTTTTGTTTGCAAAAGCCTTGGCAATGTTTAGTTTAGCAGTGTGTACAACAACTTCACCGTCCACTTCACTATGTTTGCCATCCAAACCGTAGAAGCAAGGTGTCCACGATACAATCTGTTCCTCATATTTGTAGTAGTCTTGCAGAGTCATAAAACCAACATGACTTTCCACAGCACCTGAGTAGTAACCTTCTGCACATATTTCAATTGCAACAAACGGTTCATTTTTGTATGTTAGAATATCGCTCATTATCTCTTCTCCTTACTCAGTTTAACTAGCGTGTCAACGAACAGCTTCAACATCTGTTCATCACTTGTGTAGCTTACAAGAGCTTCCACATTCTTGTCAAGCAATTTGCCACACATTTGTTTCTGTTCTTCAGACAACATGTGAGGGCGTGTTTCAAGCCATTCAGCAATGTTGTTCAGTAAGCCAAGAGAAATAGCAGCTTTCTCTGTGGGTGTTATAGTGTAGCGTTTGTTCTTCACTCTGTTCCTCCTTTACTTAGCAGCCCTAAAGCTGTGTCAGCACATAAGCGTCAGCGTTGTGCTCTCTCCTTGTTTTCCAGAGACAGATGAATATTATACCACAAATATTCAACTTGTCAACACACGTTATAAAGAAATATAAACAACAGCTGCAACAAACAACACAAGAAGAATGCACAAGAAGGCTGCTTGTAAGACATTCAATTGTCGTTCTTCTAGATGATGCGTGTTTCCATTCTCCATTGTTTTTCTGATGTTGTCAACAATTTCCATTGCTTTCTTTTGGCTTTCGTTCACTTATTTTCTCCTTACGTTTAAATGAGCCACCCCGAAGGGTAGCCCAAGTGTTACAGTTTTAATGTGTTGTGGCGCTCTGTATAACCAGCACCTTGCTCATTTAGCTCCTCAATCATAGCATACCTATAGGCTTTTGCAAGCTCGAAAGCCTCAACCTCTCCGTATTTTGTCACAGAGAATGATTTATTCCTGAGCTTACCCTTCATATCAATCCATGTAGCCCTCCAAAACGTGGAGCATTTCTCTCCTTTCTTGTTGGTCAGCCTGTAGACACCTCCGATACCTGACGTGTTGTCACTCCTACGTTTACTATTTCTGGTGTTTTTCTCAGAGGCGATAATCCTCAGATTAACAAGACGGTTGTCTAACTTATCCCCGTTAACATGGTCTATGCACTCACCCTCACCCTTGAACAGTCCGTGAATTTGTGCGACAATCTCGTGGCAAAGTGTCAATTTACCAAGATACCGAACAGAGTAGTATCCCGAACCACCAACACTACCAGCCACGTCACCTGCCCTAACATTGATTTGGTTGTAGTTTTTGCCACTCCGCCTCTCAATCTTCCAACGTAAGCAAGACGGACTCGTCTCATCATAAATAAAGAAGTCTTGAAAATTCACTTCATTCTCTCCAATACAGGTACACCACCTACTATCAGTCCAGTTCCGATGATCGGCCGTTTCAGTGTTAACTTATTGTACGCCATAGCCAAACTATTGTCGTCTACAAGGCAACCTACTTGCATACTGAAAAACACATTTACCGGATTACTCCAGTAGTTGATATTGAATTCAGAATGGAAATGTCCCTGCACAACACTCATACCCATATTCTGACTTAGTTGAATGCCACGTTGTGCCTTACCGTGACAGAAGTACACTTTATCCTTACTTGGTAGTGTAATCACTAAGTCGTTTACCCAACGCCAACCCTCACCAACACCAAGCACTTCTTGATAGCTACGGATATATCGTTTAGGGATGCCGTGATGTTTTGCTTTACGGTATACCAAACTACCATGATTGCTATCCAACAGAGTCATCTCTGGAAATAGTTTGTGTAGGTCACTCACTGTGGATAATGCAGCCTTAATTTCATCTCCAGCACTGAGAAGATCAGGGTCACTATCATGGAAGCTTAGCGCGTGATGATCTAGTTCATCACCCATGCAGATGACGCGTGTCGGCTTATATTTTGCCTTCAAATCACTCAAGAAGTCAAGTGCGTCTTTGTGCTGATACGGGATGTGCATGTCCGAAATAATCAGAACACTGCTATTGTCCTCTTCACCATTATCAACATGAAAAGACGGGACAGACTTCACCGCACGCTGCTCTGCAAGGTGTTTAGCTCCCTCAAGTAGCTCTTCACCGATGTTACGTTGTGCAGCAAGGAAATCATTGACAGTGGATTTGCCAATGTTTAGAACACGGCCAATATGGCGTGAGGAAAAGCCCTGTGCCTTCATTGTCAGAATAGCATCTTTTGTCGATTGTGTCAGTTTCATCATTTCTCCTCAAATGTCTTCGTAATAATCACGTTCGGCTTCCGAATAGCCGTCATAAAAAGCACCGTCGTACAACTCTTCCAGCAACGCTCCATTCTCTTCCAAGAACACAAGCGCATCGCCTAATTGCCAGCCGAATTGCGTCATGATGTTTGCCACTTCCAAACTGTCCCTATTTCCCCAAGACATCATTTCTCCCCTTTAAGAATTTCTCTCAACAACGCTCTACGTCTCGCTTCACTACTGATAGCAACACCATTATAAACACCTTTCCAGTCTAAGTCAAATTCTTTCGTTAAGTTCACCATGTTTTGAAGGGCGGTGTGAAAGTCCATTTTAGTAAACTCCCGCTTAAACCCGTCTACACCTAGGGAGGCAATGTCAACACCCTGCTTTATGCTGTTCTCTGCCAATTTTATATCATGACTACCCCCGCAAGCAATTGCCATTGAACTTATAGACATGTCTATTTGCCTTAGTACACTAGTGTGATAGCGAATCCTGCTGTCTACATTATTAGTTATACCAAAACCAGTCCCAACTACACCGTCCACTCCCTCTATTTCAACCACATAAAGAAATCCCTGCCTTTCTTGCCTGTAGGTGTATTTTGTACATTGCGGGCAGATGTACTTTCTTGTTCTAAGTTGTGTATACCCCAGAACAAACTCCCCGTGATGCGCACAAGATAGCTTGAAAGTTGCTTCATCTAATTCACTACCTACACTTATGGATTGCAACATGAGATATTCTGAGTCTTTTATCCTGTCCTTAACAAACCTATCTAAGGCAAAGAAGGTGTTTTTGTACATACTAACTCTACTACAAAGGCAGGGCTGAGCTGTAGACAATGCACTTCCGTGGTTCATATGAAAACCTCGCGGAGGTAAGTCTCCGTTATAGGAGCATTTATTGCAATAATAAAAGTGCCCATCGTCAAGCAGATCAGGGTTTACTGGTACAATGTCACTGAAGTCTGTAACGGTTTTTCTGTACTTCTCCTTTATCGTACACATTGTTTGCGCTCTATCAATCCTTTGCGCATTTCTCAGTCCCAGTTCTACAAGTCTACACACTTCACAACCAAAGTTCAAGCCTGCAAGTTGCGTTCCTTTTGTCGGGAAAACATGATCACATGACGTGCACTTGAGAGTTATAACGCAGTCTCTCACCATATCTTCAATGTGCATATCAATAATCTCGTATTTCTCTTTCACGGATACACGAGTCTCTATGTACATTCGCTTCTCACTCTTTGTCAGTTGTCTAAATCCTCCGCATGAGCACATACAAGGTTTGTGACCTTTAACAAAAGAGGTATATTTGATAAAGTACACTTTACCATTGAGGAAAGGGTAGTTTTCTTCGCACACGGCACAGCGGATACCAACCCTGTGCAACTTACCTTCTACCCGCTCGCATTCAACGTAAGTAAACGGGTAGGTTATTCTTTCATTATAGTTTGTTATTATCATTCAAATACTCCCTTATAATACCCCTCCTCACATCCTTATTTCTCCCGTGTGGTAAGTTATTTTCCTTGATGAATTTGCGGTACATTGTCTCAGACTTTAAGAGGGAGATTATGTACTGCTCCACTTTTGCCTCTTCAAACGAAATACCAAGTTTCTGGCTCAGACTAACGACACTGTGGCAACCTTTGCACAAAATCCTCAAATCACTATCAGACACCACAAGCAACTTTTCTACACAAGATCGTACATCATCCAGAGACGTAAGGGAAGCTGTTTCTTCAAGAATATGGTCAACCTCCACTTCGTTCTGCTTAAACACTTGCTGACAAATTTCACACTTATATGCATTAACAAAGGGAAATCTTTTCATTGAGCGAGGGTTTGTGTTTGGAACACGCATTGCTCTCTTCTTCAAATGCTTCAGACGTACAGGGGATTTAGACCACCCACGCCTGACAATCCCCTTAATCCACTGGAAGAAGGCAGAGCGTGTTTTCCATACATCTTGGTTTTCTGCAACGATGATGTCGATTTTATCCATGTAGCACCTTCTCATACGCCTCACTGAACGTCACAACATCGTCTTCCCAACGTCGCATTCGCGCCATATCCCACATCTCAGAGGCAACATATTCCCAATCAATCACAATATCATCTCCTCGCCAACCTTGGATTGTTTTCGGCTCAGGGTAGAGTGTTTTGAATACGTGGTCAATTGCAACAAATGCTTCTTTGTCATTCTGCAAATTGCGAAGAATGTCGTAAGCCTTTACATCTCCCCATTTTGTTTCAGAAAAACAGCTGGCGTTGTAGTTGTCACTTGTATCTCCGCTGCACATTTGGAAGTAGAAGAATAGACGTCCAATACCCCTCACTTTACCCTTATCATCTCGCCACAGCTTACCGAACCAGTTGCAATTACGAACACCAAGTTCAGGGTAGTTTGGATTGAACAAGAAGATTGGACAACCATTATAGTCCTTATCTGCACCAATAACAACATGGTCTTTCTTCTTGTACGCTTCAATTACACACCAGTCGTCAGCTTCGAGAAACGTACACTCAATCGGCCTGTACTTCGCGTGTAAGTATTGCGTTACATCATCCAAGTAAAGCGGTTTTAACAGCCCTGCACGCTGTCCTTTATATTTTAATAGTGTACTACGTTCTACACGGAAGCTATCACCCTTACCGATGAACGAAACATAGTTGTCTGCATCAATAGCTTTCAAACCACCTTCAAACATCATCTTGGCTGTATGCAACACATTCTCAATAGGCTCTGGTGTTTGCACGTCAAGGATTTCAAAATCATCTGCAACAAATGGTGATGTACGTCCTTTGTTCAACTCACCAAGCCAACCGCCATCTTTCTTCTTCCCTCGTCCCCAAAATTCTGTGCGATTGGCAAAAGGATGTTCTCTGCCGGATTGTTTGTGTACAGCAACAATGGAGCGTGTTTCTCCAACTCCTGCTGCTGCGTATTTGATGTAGTCAATATCAACCACTGCTGTTGTCATTCCTCGTTCCCCCAATATTCTTCTTCCCAATCCTCCTCGTTTTGCTCAAGAGATTTAGAGAATACAAGTGTACAACGTCCACCGCACCCATCATAACATTGTTCGTAAATAACGTAGCTCTCTGTTTCTTTTCGCTTGTAGCCAATTTCAACAGAGAATGTTTCACCGTCACTGAGGAACAAATCGTTTATGTTTTCTTCTGTGTTCCAATAGATTGCAGAGTAGGATGTATACCAAATACAATCTGTCATGTCGTCAACACCACTGTCTGTAAACTTACGCATTGCGTTAGCTGCTGCCAGCATTTCTTTAACGTCATTATCCGTCATTTATACCACTCCTCTTTTGAATAGCGTTTCTTTAACGCTTCTTTCACACGAGAGTCTGCCTCTGTTTCAGCTACAAGCTGTGCAAGCTCATGCTTGCGTTTCCGCCATACTTCGTGAGCTTCTTCTGGTGTTGTAAACATACCTAAACAATCTAACCTCTTCGTTAATGGGTTACTACACCGTGCTCGGTACTTCTGGCGACTCTTTTCCCAACACACCCCTACAGGATACTCACCACGAGATGCGCCGCTCGCTAAAACAAAAGTGTTTGTAACACTAGAAACAAAAGCACACGTTTCTGGGCTATAGAGCTTATTATCAGAGATAAGAATATCCTTATCTAACTCTTTCCCTTCCCAATCCTGTTGTTCCATCCAACTCTTAAATTTAGAAAACACCAACCATTCCCCACAACACGTAACATCTTTGTATGTAGGGTTTTTTGCTTTAAAACCCTCACTAAAACACCTTTCAAGCATACCCTTCCATGTGTAATAAAAAGGACAATACCACACCAACTTCCGCCCCTGTTTTCCATCAGCATAACCTGTATTTTCAAATTTCTGTACAACATAGTCGGCATCATTAACACCAACACCATACACTAATTTACCCATTTCATCTCCTAAAGAAAATAACCCTTGCCACAAGGACAAGGGCTTCTTAGTTGTCACATCAGCTTAAAACGGTG
>ERZ724518.583-NODE-583-length-15891-cov-6.270523_pt1 | contig 15891 bp, 8 predicted proteins | sample MGYA00376051_ERZ724518 | MGnify/ENA primary metagenome ERZ724518 (study PRJEB28724, sample SAMN07190885) | wastewater metagenome | isolation source: influent of sewage treatment plant in Hong Hong | place: Hong Kong | collected 2016-03-17 ... | reverse complement strand
CCATGCGCTCGGTGAGCCACCAGATGAACATGGCCAAGCTGCCGATGCACCGCGATCTGGCCAGCTTCGATTTCAACGCCTCTAGCGCCGACGCACGCCTGATCAGCGAGCTGGCCAGCCTGGCCTTTACCGACACCGCGCAGAACGTGGTGCTGATCGGTGGGCCAGGCACCGGTAAAACCCACCTAGCCACCGCGCTGGCCGTGTCCGGCATCACCCGGCACGGTAAGCGCGTGCGCTTCTACTCCACGGTCGATCTGGTCAATCTGCTGGAGCGCGAAAAACACGACGGCAAAGCCGGGCGGATCGCCCAGGCACTGCTGCGCATGGATCTGGTCATCCTCGACGAACTGGGTTATCTGCCGTTCAGCCAGGCTGGCGGTGCGTTGCTGTTTCACCTGCTGTCCAAGCTGTACGAACACACCAGCGTGGTGATCACCACCAACCTGAGCTTCGCCGAATGGTCGAGCGTGTTCGGCGACGCCAAGATGACCACCGCCCTGCTGGATCGGCTGACCCACCACTGCCACATCGTCGAAACCGGTAACGAGTCCTATCGCCTGCAACACAGTAGCTTGGCGGCCCAGGCCAAGATCAAATCACGGGAGCGAAAGCGTAAGGGCGGCCAGGAACCGGAGGACGATGAGCCGTTCTGATTTCATGGCGACGACGGCCTGCTACATGGCTGCGTGTGGCAGGTCTTAAACAACTGAACTGGGCTAGCGAAGGAGTGGGGGCAACAGCAGCTGCGCTGGTAGACTTATCCACAGTTGCTGGTAACAAAATCAGCAATCCGCCCTGGGTCAAATTTCAATCGGCAGGGTGGGTCAATTTTCCATCAGCGCCAACACCAGGGAATCACTCGGGGGCTTACACCGCCTGATCAATGATGATGAGCACGGCATCATCTAACAGCGTCTTAATGCACCAAAAAAGCAAAAGGCCATGCTGTGCAGCATGGCCTTTCATTTGACGGCCCAAACCTTCAACCTGGCTGGCCGTCCAGCACGATGTCGTCGCGGTAGGGTGACTGCAAATCACGCTCAGGAATTTCCCATATCAGCACCTCAGGCGGTGTCTGCTTGAACGCCGGGCTGCCGAAATAGTCTTTAGCCGCACCCGAGAACTCGCCGCCATCCTTGGCAAAGTTGCCCACACGCGCACTCACAGCGCGCTCAAGGAAAGGGATGAAGTTGGAGTTACGTGAAAACGAGGTGCCTATCACGGCAAGATTCGGCAGTTGGCTGTCGCCGAACAGATCGTCTTCACCCAGTGCAGATTCATCGGCAGCGCCCTGTACTTCCTTGATCTGGGTGACGGCCACCTGCTCCATGGCAGGCTGCAGGCTCTCAGGCAACCAATCGAGCCCAGCCAAACGCACCAGATCGCCGGGGCGCAGCTGCGGCGCGGTAACACTGGCGACAAACTGTTTGGCCGGAGTTGGGCTAACGCCCAGTGCGGCTATCCGCTCGGCCACCGCTGCAGCCGATCGCTCAGCGCCGGCTTCGCTCCAGTGCGTGTCGGTACGCAGGAAAGCCTCGCTGCCGAGTGGTTGCAGGGTCGGAGCCAGATCCAACACCTCAACGCCCTTGGCCTGCAGCACCCGCTGCCAATCCTGCGCACGGTTGGCCAACAGTGGCGAGCGCTCAATGGCACACAACTGCTGCGCTGCAATGCGGCTCTTGTCCGGCACCAGCACCACCAGCAGTTTGACCCCGCGCTTGGCCAGCTGGCCCTGCAGCTCGCTGACCTTGCGTGCGCGAGCCTCGGCATTGGCCGTAGCCTGCGGATGAATCTTCAGCTCATCGGCGATAAACAACCAGCCCGGACAGCCTTGGCGCACCCGGCTGCCGGTATCACCAATCGCCAGCCAGCTGGCAGCCCGCTCAAGATCGGCAGCGCGCTTGGCAAACGGCACGTTGGCCAGCTCCTTGGCGATGCGATGGGTTACCGCGCCATCGAAAACCTGCTCCCAGCTGAGTGGCTGCACGGGCTGCAACGCCACTTTGTCACTGACAAACATGGCCCACAGCACAGACATCAAGCCTGCGACCAGGAAGACCAGCATCACCATGCCCGCCAGGGGGCTCAGCCTCGCGGTTAAACCTTCGGCCTCTGAATATTGGGTATCCGTCATGACATCAGACCTTAAAACTGGAAGTACAGGAAGGGCACCGTTTCACGGCTGGCAATCAAGGCAAACGACAACAAAAAGCCCAATACCGGCCACAGAGAACCCAACAAACAGAACAGGGTGTTTTGGCTGAAGCGCGCCTCGAAGCGTTGCTGATAAACCGGCGCGATCACGCAGAACACACCCAACGCCGCCGCAATACCATGAGTCGGGCGCACGGTGGCGGCCAAGGCATCGCCCATGGCAAAGGCATACAGCCCAAACTGGCCCGCATACATAGTCAATGCCGTGGCGAAATCAGGGGCGCGGAACAACGTCCAGGCCAGCGCGACAAATAAGAGCGTCAGCACGTGTGAGAGCGCCCTGGGCATGCTGAACCAGCCAGCGCCGCTCCAGATTCGCGCCACGCACAGGGCCACACCGTGTGCTGCGCCCCACAGCAGGAAATTCCAGCTGTCCCCGCCGTGCCACAAACCGGCAATGGCCATGGTCAGGAACAGGTTCCGGTAGATCATCCACTGGCTGCCACGGTTGCCGCCAAAAGGGATGTACAGGTAGTCACGTATCCAACTGGACAACGACAAGTGCCAGCGCCGCCAGAAATCTTGAATACTGCGCGCCAGGTAGGGCCGATTGAAGTTCTCCGGAAAATGGAACCCCAACATCAGACCAATACCAATGGCCATGGCGCTGTAGCCGGCAAAGTCGAAAAACAGCTGCAGCGAATACGCCAGGCAACCCATCCAGGCATCGACAAAGCTCGGCTCCGGCAACGCAAACGCCACATCGACCACCGGCGCCAGGCTATCGGCCACCAACACTTTCATGCTCATACCGATCATGAAACGCCGGGCACCCAGACTAAAGTTGCGCCAGCTGAGTCCCCGATTGGACAGCTCTTCACTGACCCAGCTGTAACGAATGATCGGTCCGGCGATGGACTGGCCAAACATCAGCAGGTAGGTGGCATAGTCGATAAAGCTGCGCTCGACCTTGACGGTGCGCCGATGCACGTCGACCAGGTATGAAATGGCTTGCAGCACGATAAACGACAGCCCCGCCGGCAGTGCCACCTTTTGCCACTCCAGCGGCATTGCTCCCTGAGACATCAGCAGCTCATTGAGGGTCGCAGCCAGGATATTGGCGTACTTGTACCAGCACAGAACCAGCACGTTGAGCACAATCATGCCGGCCAACCAACGCACACGGCTCTTCGAACCAAACGGCGCCCGATCGATCAGCAGACCACCGACCCAGGCAATCACGCTCAGCACCGTATGCAGCAGCATGAACATCGGGCTGAGCCAGCCGAAGAACACCCAACTGCCGACCAGCAACACGCCGTTGCGCCACTGCGGTCGCGCGAGCACATAGATCAGCAAAACGAGGGGCAGAAAGAGCGTCAGGAACTCGAGCGAGGTGAAAACCATGTTTTATACCTCAGTTCGCCAGGTTATCGAGGGCCTGGAACAGGCGCGGGCCGTCAGCCGAAGGAACAAGGAACAGGGTGTAGCGCTGGCCGGCCGCCAACTCACCCAGCGCCAGCGGCTCGCCCACTGAGGCACCAGCGCAACGCAGCTGCACCGAAAGACTCAACGGGTTAATCGAACGACGCTGCAAGGCGCCATGGGCAACATCCTTGAAAATATCGATATTACGCCCGGCTGCTTGCAACCCGGCGTTGGTGCAGCTCGCATCGAGGCTGTAGAACGCCAATGAAGCCTTGAGTGCATTGAAATCATCCGGCTCTTCACGCACGGTGACCAACTCAAGGCCCTGCTGCGAGGTGATACCGACCACGGTAGCAAACTCGCCGGGTGCAACACTGATATCCAGTTGCTGCGCCTGATTGGCTTGCTTGAGCGTGCCCTTGATCGGCTTACCCGCTGGTACGGTGAGGAAGTCAGAGGCACGCACATCACCTTCCAGGCGCAGGCTGGCGCCATTGGCGGCGCTTAGCTCAAGCGCTGTCTGCCCCGCATTGAAGAAACGCAGGAACGCTGAGTCTTCACTTGGGCCAGTGGGGTACAGCGGAATTTCGGCAGCCTGCAACAGGGTCACGGGCAACAGCGCAAGCAAGCTAAACAGTGCGCGCATCATTTGCCTCCCTTAAGGCTGGCGGCAGGCAGTTTGGCCATCGCGTCGGCAATCGCATTGCCCCAGGCTTTGTAGCCAGCCACGGTGAAATGCTGGCCATCCGTGGTGACCCACTGTCCTGGCTCGGACATCTTCAATGAATCGACATAGGTGCACGGCGCAACGTTGGCAGCGAGGAACTGCGACATCAACTGGGTACGCTGAGCGTTCTTCTTATACATGCCGCCCTCCTTGCCCCACGCGGGGCCAACCCAGACACACTTGGTGCCAGTGGCACTGATCGCCTTGGTCAGGTTGGTCACACTCTGCCAAGCCCAAGCTTTGGGAAAAGCGGGTTTGTCATAGGACGCCATGGTGTCGCCGATAACCAAGACCACCACATCTGGCTTGTTTTTCGCGATTAAATCCTTGATCGGGGTAGTAGTCGCTTCACGCCCTTTGATCAACAGTTTGCCTGTGCCCTTGAGCTCAGCACCGCAATCGACTTTCTTGATGATCAACCAATCGCCCGCACTGGCACCACAGGCACCAATAGAGTGGACGATGGCACCTTTCTGAGTCAGGGCCGCATTCAACGGCTCGGTCAGGTGGTTCTGCAAGCTCATGTGGCTTTCACCCAGAACAAGAAGGGTCAAACCAGCGAGGGCGGAAGACGGCATGGGTGCTACTCCTGACTAAATTATTTCGAATAGGGGGAACGATAAGGGCTGACGGGAAGCGCAAGCGGCTTGGTCGAGCCTTTGAACATGTAACGCATGTATAGGCCGCTATTCCATTGGCGATAATCCTGGGCGTTGTCCAGCCCCAGGTGACCACCGATGAATAAATTCGGGGTCATTTCATACTCACCCGCGCCATACAGGCTGTAGGCTAACCCGAGGTCACTGCTGCCCTCGTAGAGGGCATCGCCTGACCCAGCCTGTAAAGCCGCATCGCCTGGGAAATAGTCCGCGTCAGCCTGGTCAATGTATTGCACCCCCAACGAGCCTTTGATCTGGTAGGTGAACTTATCGAACCGTTGAGCCCAGGTTATCGGTACCCCCACAGCAAGGAAGGTTTCGGGGCTGAAGTAACCGCCATGACCATAGGTGTAGTAACCCAGGTTCTCTTCATAACTCATGGCGGTCAAACTGACGCCGGTCGTCAGCAGGTTGTTCTCGTTATTTAGTAAGTACCAATACGCGCCGCCCCCCAGCTCACCGCTGTTATTGGACTCGACATGGTTACCTTCCAAGTGGCTTAACGAGCCGTAGACATAGGCACCCACCTTACGGTTGTCAAAGCTCAACTCAGCCCGGCCACCATTGGCGGTCACCCCACCCCATTTTTGCCCGGTACGCTCATCTTCAGCGCCCGCGAAGGACAGCAGGCTGTCGGTAACCGGACGCCGTGACAGGCTAGCCCCCCAACGTAAGTTTTCCGTTGAGGAAAATGTACGTTCCAGGCTCACGCCACCGACCACGGTGCTGTAGAGAAAGCCTTGCGGTGTCGTGCCGATGTCAGCCTTGAAGCCCTCTGCAGGGTTTTCGAACGCCAGCGCCAGACCAACGCCGGTAGCACTCTGTGAGCCGGGATCGTCGCCGGATCGCAAAGATGCGGCAGGCCCACCACCAAAACGGCTGGCGGCCTCTCCTGAGGCACTGCCTGCATCGAGATGCACAGGCGTCACTCGTACTGCCAGGCGGTTATCCCCAATAGGAATATTCACCTCAAACGGAGCTTCAACAGCTGTCAAATTGCTCAAACCAGACTCACCGTCATTACCACGCACGCCTAACCCTTGAGCGACGAACCCACTGCGCAGTTGCAACACATCATCAAGTGCACGCTCTGCTGGGCTCATCCCTGCACGCGGGTCGATGCCGGCCTGCTCAACAGCAAATGGATTAGCTTCCTGACTGGCTGGAGCCACCGGTACGCCATAGCCACCCACTCGATCAGGGTTAAGTGACGGATCGGCCGTAACATAAGTCGGCGCTGCCAGCAGCGGATCAACGGTGGCCGTACCAGATGCCTGCGCAAAAGGCGGCACAATATCCAGTCCGGCTTGGCCGGGTGGCACACTCTGAATAGCGGTCGGAATTGCCGTAGCCAACTGACTAGACTGACTATTTGCAGACTTAGCAAAGGGGTTTCTGGGCTGCCCAGAGGCCGGCGTAGAGGCAACAAAAGCAGCTGTTTCCTGACGTTTTTCCTGCGCCACCAGCTTCTTCAGTAATTCGGCAGCCTTACCGGTGCGACCTTGAAAGCGATAGACCCGTGCCGCTGTGCTGAGTACGTCAGGGTCACCGGGGGCTAGCTTCAGAGCGCGCTCCAAAGCATCCTCTGCATAATCTCGCTCGTGTACCTGAGCAGCCATATCGGCCGCACCAATCCACAACTGAGCATTTTCTGGCTCGCGTTTGACCAGCGGCTTATACAACTCCAAGGCTTTGCCGGGCTCGCCACTAGCTGCATACATGCGCGCCAATGCCGATACGGCCAGGCTGCTTTGTGGTCGCTCAGCCAAGGCCGGTGCCAGCGTATCGTAAGCCGTGACTAAATCACCGCGCTCACGCAACTGCTCAGCCTGACGAACGCGGTAAAGGAACAAGACATCGTCGTATTGCTTGCGCTGCTCAACATCAAGCAGCTGACCCTGCATGTTGCGCAAAATCGAACTGGCTTCCACATCCTGATCAGCTTGTAACAACACACCGGCATAACGCAGCGTCAGGCCAGGGTCTTGGCGTGGGCTGCGAGCCAGTAGGTCACGCATGATGCTGATCGCGCGCTGCGGATCACCCGCCTCGGCATAGGCCGAAGCGATGCTTTCTTGGCGGCCCGGCTGCCCTTCAGCCAGCGGTTCAATACGATTGAGGAAGACACGCGCCTCTTGGCGACGACCACTGACCGAAAGCGTCTGGATTTGCTGCATTTGCAGGTTGAAATCGACATCACTCACCAAGCGGTTGATCTCCGCATTGCGAGCGCTGCGCGGAATCAGTGCAAGCGAAGCCTGCGCTTTGGACAAATCGCCTAACTGTACCGAGAGCAAAGCGCGCATCAAGATTATCGGGCTGTGATACCAGTAGGCCATCAACCAGGCTACGCGCTTCATTAACCGCGCCCACGGAGACATATACGCGCGCCAAGGCAAATCGTGCCCAAGCGTCATTCGGGTCACTGCGTAGGGCGTCTTCCAGGGCTACGCGCATGCCCTCACGATCACCTCGCTGTTCGGCCAGTTTGGCGCGCTGCATGGCTTGCTCAGCGCGGATACGCCCCAAACCTTCAATTTTCCCCTGCTCGTTCTTGGGCAGGCTCTCAATCAAACGCAGGGCCTCATCGCCTTTACCCGTTTGACCGAGTACGGCAATCAGCCCACGCCGCGCTTGCTGGTTATCGGGAGATTGTTTCAACAAGCGCCTATAAGCCGCCTCTGCGGGGGCATATTGACCTTCGCTGGCCTGCAAGTCGGCAAGGGCAAGCTGCCCTTCGAGGTCTTTAGGCTTCAAACGAATTGCTTGGTCCAACTGACTGCGCGCCTGCTTTACATCGCCCTTGGCCCGGTTATCGGACGCACGTTTTAACAGTGACCAATAGCGCACGTCATTGAGTGCACCTTGCCAAGACTTACCGCCCTGTTGCCGAGTGGCACGGGTGAGCAGCACCTCGGCGTCTTCCAATTTGTTCTGTTGCTGACGCAAGACACCCAAACCGCCCAACGCATCAGCGTCGTTGGGATGGGTTTTTAAACGGGCAGTAAACTCACGCTCGGCAGTCGCCTGATCACCCGCTTCCAACGCTTTCAAGCCGCGAGCTAGGCCTGGGTCTTGCTGCCACGCAACGGCAGCTGAAGCGTCAGGTTTGGCCCGTCCCTTAGCCAGCAAATCACGAATTTCCGTGTCGTCTGGATGGCGCTTGAGAAATGCCTCGAACAGCGGGGCTTGTGCCTTGTTCGGAACACCCATCCAGGTCAAGGCCAGGCGCCAGGTTTCACTGGCATCACCGCCGATGTCCTCACGCTTAGCCAATTCAGCCAACGCACGAATACCCTCCGCGCGCGTATCACTGCGGCGGGCCAAATGTTTGGCAAAAAACAGGGCAACGTAGACATCATCTGGACGCTCACGCATAAGCCGCTCAAAACCGTTGCGCGCCTCACGCCAGTGGCTTTCGGTAAACGCCAGGTTGTTATAGAACTCTCGCCCAATCAGACCTTGCGCAGGTTTGCCGGCCAATGCCTGACGATAGACGGCAACAGCCTTCTCGCGCTCACCGTTATCCACCAGCAAACGCGCCTGCTCTAACAATTGCTTGTTGGCGGGAGCGGCGAGTCGAATATCCTGTTCCAGTTGCAACGCCTGTCGCGGCAATGGCTCAATGGCCTGCAGGCGCTGCAAGTACGCTTGCGCACGGGGCAGTTGCGCTCTCTCTACGGCGATAATTCCCAAGCCATACAAAGCATCGGGCTGACTGGCATCCAGCAGCAGTACTTTTTCCCATGACTCGGCGGCACGTTTGGGCTTGTCCTGGGCTTGCCAAAAATAGCCCTGCTTAATCAACAGAGACTCTGCATCGCTGGTCTCAGCCAGAGAAAAGCCCGGAACAACGGCGGCCCATAAACCCAAGGTCAGTGCGGTGTAGCGGAACATGCGGACTCCCAAAACAGTTTCACCTGACCGTCCACCTCGAATAGGTAGCGCTTTTCCGCCCACCCGAGGCCAAAGAGGCTAAGCATGTAGTTGTAATAAACCGGTGGCTGGCTCTGCGTTTGAACGCTTTTGAGTGCCAATTCAAGCCCTGCCGATGCACGTTTGTGTTGCAGCTCGGCCAGCCAAGGTTCGCGGCGGGCTTGAAAATAGGGAACCAGCGCCGCAGAGAAACCGAAGGGCCCCTGCCCTTCAGTCGTGCCTTGAGCTACCTGTACTTTCTCTGGCGGAATACCAGTGGAGGCTGTGGCACTGGCCATACCGCCAAGGCTGTCAAGAATAGGCTGAGCCAGTGGGTCTGCGCTGGCAGTAATACCGGCCCATAGATAAACGCGAATAGCGTCGTAGCTGCCTGTATCGCCCTTGAACGGATCGCTGACGAACAACCCATTACTGGCCGAAACGCCACGATATCCAACCCAATCCGCAGCAAACCCGCGAGGGCCCGAATGGGCAATTAATCGTGCAGTGCTCTCAGCAATAGCCTGCCACGGCCCTTCAGGTTCAAACTGTGCCAAGCGGCGCAGCAGCGGAATGGGCATGTAGCTGGGATTCAAACGCCAGAGATGATCAGGATGGACAAAACCGACTGTGCCCGGCAGCAGCACAGCGCCCAAACCTGGAACTTCAGTCACTTCTTGCTGCTTGATTTGCGCCAATAGACGCCGCGCATCTGCTTCGTATTCAGGCTTTTGCCACAGCCTTGCGGCCTCAAGCAGTGCATAGGCAAACCACAGGTCAGCATCAGAGGCCGAATTGGCATCCTGAACCTTCCACACACCGTCCTTGCCCTGACCCCAGAGCCAGGCCGGCAAAGTCGTTTCTGGGGCATTGCCCATCAGGTTCTCACGGCTCCAGCGCCAGATCGTCTCGAACCGCGCCTGGTCATTGGCGACCAGAGCAAAGAACAGCGCATAAGACTGCCCTTCAGACGTGCTGTGGTTCTTCTCCATACTGGATTCCAGAACACGGCCATCAGCTTGCACCCAACGCTCGGCAAACCGCTGCCAGTGCGGCCAATCGACAGTACAGGCGGCATTAGCCGCCGTGCCGCCGACCAGAAACAGCAGGCCTGCGCACAGGCTCAGAACAGGCCGCTCCATGATCTGCCTCAATCGTTCAAACGCGCACGAGCACGGGCACGTAGGGTGAAGAACAGCAACAGGCTGGCCAGACTTACCGCCACAGCGGTCAGCAGCAGCATCCAGAACAGATTGTGCGCCAACAGCCATTGCAAGTAGCGCAGCCAACCCAGCTCACCGACGTAATACTGCTCATCGGCAACCAGCGAACTGATACGCTTGCCGTTGATCACCGCAAGGCTGCCCTGGATCGATTCTTCATAATCCTCGCCACCACGCAGGGCCGAGCTGATATCAACCAGTTTGTCCGGGCTCGCCGCCGCAATCACCACCACACTGCGTCCGCTGTCGAGCGGCGACTCAAAACCTGTCAGGTAAGCACCTGCGCCGCCTGAAGCGAGTGCCAGACTGCTGCGCGCCTGGCGCTGATTGACACGGGTATCGGAGCCAACCCAGGTACGCACGCGATGCACTAGGTCAGACAACTCGAAGCTCGATTGGTCGCCCATGCTGGCCGGTAGCCGATCAGCCCAGCGTTGCAACAAGGGCTGATTGCTACCGGAAGCCAGCACCAGCAAATCCTTGCCCTCCAGAAACTCATCCTGATCACCCTGGGTCACGCTAACGGCGCTGGCCGGCAAACCGGTCGAGTCGCCAAAACGCCCCATGACATCCAGGTACAGGGAAATTTCCTCAACAGCAGCAGCAACAGGCATCACCACAGCCGTTTCTGAAAGGTCGGCCATACGCGTGAACGGGAAACCACTGCTCTGGAATACGCCCAGGTTTGGCATGGCAATGAAATGCTCGTAACCGCTGAGGTCGAGGGTAGAGTCAGCCTCGATCGTGCCGCGCATGTTGTCGATGATGATGTCGCGGCATTCGCCCTGCTTGATGTAGTCGTACATAAAGCGCATTTGCAGTGCCGATTGCAGCGGCAGGCTATCGAGCGGCAGCAGCAGCTTGCTCTCTTGCAGCAGGGTTTCATCCTGCTGCAGCTTGGCCAGCAGCGACTCGTCGTCTTTCAGGCTCTCCTGGGAGGGCAACGGCAACGACTTGATGAACTTATCGCTGACACTGATCAGCATGGACGAATTGGTGGATACCGGCTGCGGGGTGTAACGGTATTTAAGGTGCAGCGGCACCCCTTTCTCTCGCCAATTGAACAGATCTGGCGGCAAACGCATGGGTATGCTGATAGTGCCAGGGTTGTAGCCGGAAACGCTCAAGCGTTTGGCATCGCTCAGTTCACCCAATTGCACCGGTCGATCACTGGGTAGCCAGTTCGGTGCATCATAGGGTTCACGTGGCTGCAGGCTGTCAAACCGCTCAATCTGTGCACTGGCCCCAGCCAGCACCTTGCTGCCACTAACCAGGGTCAAGGCGGCCTGCTTGAGTTGATCAGCATCACGTGCCGCAATCACCAGCAGTTTACCGAACGGATCATTGGGGTTAGCAATCATGCTCAGCGTTGGCATGCCACTCGGCGGCAACTCAATTCCGGCCATGGAGGCACTGCCCACCATTAAAACAATCGCGTGCCCCTTCTCAGGCAACTGCCCCAGGCTGACCGGGAACCGCGCACCACGATAACTGGCCAACGCACCAAACCAGGACGCTACCGCACCTGCGGCTTCCAGGGTGCGATTGTCAGGGCTGCTGGCGAACACGAAAGGCAATTCCAGCGCACGCGAATCACGCCCGTCAAAGAACGGCAAAGGCAACCGAGCCAAATCGTCTGGCAAGGCAATCTGCGTGGTCTCAAGTTCCAGCTGGCTGGTGTTGCTGACTTTGGCCCACAGGCTGGAATGCAGAGGGTCCTCACACATCATGGTGTAGTGACCGATCAGTTGCAGGGTCAAGCGGTTGAACTCGGTGACCAGATGCGCCGGGATGTCCACCACCTGCTGCTGCAGAGTGCCAGCAGTCTCCTTGGGAACGGGCAGACTAGCAGCCACCTGATCGTTGACCATCACGTTGATCTGCGAGAGATCGCTGAGCATAGATGGCGAGTAGCTGTATTCCAGGTTGACCCGGGCTTTGGTCACCACTTGATCGGCTCGCACACCGAAGCTGACGCTGTCACTGCCTTCAATACCGCGCAAGTTCATGGGGTAATTGGCCCCCAGTTGCTTGAGCGTGGCGCTATAGGTCGGAACAAACTCGGGAACGACTACTTCTTCGACTAACGCACCGTCTTCAGTGACAGGCTCCTGCGTTTCGACAACGTCTTCAGCCCAAGCAGTCGGCAAGGCCGAAGTGAGCAATGGAATCGACAAGGCGAACCAGAGGGATAGCATACCTTTGCGTTTCTGAATAGGGATAAAAGATAGGGCGCGCGCATGACGCACAGACTCATTGAACGTGGCACGCGACAGCAGGCATATCCCGCGCCAACCAATACCGGTAACTTCGGCAAGCGCACCGAGAGGGGTATCAACTACGCCAGTGCCCCAAGTCTTGGCCCAGGTATCAGCCCGCGAAAACGTCAGGCGTGCCAGTTCACTTTGTTGTTGCAAGGTCAGGTTGACGAAGTTCAGGCCCAGGGTCTGCCCATGGCTGAACACCACACTGGCCGGAAAAACACCTTCTTCGTCATCGCGAAACAGGGATACATGCACCTGTTCACCACAGGCAACCTGAACACCTTCGGGCAAATTGATGCCGACACCACGCTGCGAAAAATCGTTGGTATGGCAGGAAATTGTTTTGCCATTGGCCAGGCCCAGCATGGCAGGCAAGGTGGCAGACACACGCGGCTCGGCGCGAATCTGCCGCGCTTCACTGGCTACGGCAACTGCGGCAGAACTGACGATGATGTTGTACAACGTCCAGACCAGGTTGATCAGCAAGGTCACCGCACTGGCATCCGGATCAAAACCAAGTTTGACCACCCCCACCAGCATGCCGATAAAGTTCAGGGCCAGTACGACGATGTAGGGCCGTGCCATTTTCCAATCGAAATAGCTTTCATCGATCACCCCGCCCTTGGCCGTCACGTTGAACTTGCCAAGCTTGGGGTTGATCATGGCCAGCAATACCGGACGCATGATGTACCAGGCCAGCACCGACTCATAAACCTCGTTCCAGAACGAGTGACGAAAACGCCCTTGGATGGTTGAGTTGGTTACGCTGGCAAGCAAGATATGCGGCAACGCATAGGCCACAATAAGCAGGGCCGGCGCCTGAAAAATCTGGGCTTCGAAAAGCAGGTAGGCCAGAGGCGCCGTGAGGAACACCATACGCGGCAAACCATAGAAGAAATGCAGCATGGCATTCAGGTAGCAAAACCGCTGCCCAAGGCTAAGGCCTTTGCCAAGCAACGGGTTATCAGTACGAAAGATCTGTGCCATTCCCCGTGCCCAGCGAATACGCTGGCCGATATGCCCAGACAGACTCTCAGTGGCCAAGCCAGCCGCTTGAGGAATAGCCAGGTAAGCCGTGTTATAGCCCAGGCGATTGAGCTTCAGGGCTGTATGTGCATCTTCGGTCACCGTCTCAACGGCGATCCCACCAACCTCTTCCAACGGCCCACGCTTGATGATGGCGCACGAGCCACAGAAGAATGTCGCATTCCACAGGTCATTGCCGTCCTGAACCAGCCCATAGAACAACTCGCCTTCGTTCGGTACTGAGCGGAAGGTTTCGAGGTTCTTCTCAAACGGATCGGGTGAGAAGAAAAAGTGTGGCGTTTGCAGCATGGCCAACTTCGGATCTTTGAGGAACCAGCCCATGCCAACTTGCAAAAAGGAGCGGGTTGGTACGTGATCCGCATCGAAGATAGCAACGTACTCGCCCGAGGTCTGGGTCAGGGCAAAGTTGAGGTTGCCCGCCTTGGCGTGATTGTTATCCGGCCGAATGATGTAGCCGATACCCACCGACTCGCAAAACTCGCGGAACTCATCGCGGCGACCGTCATCCAGCACATAAACACGTAGCTTGTCCTTAGGCCAGTCAATCGCCTGAGCCGCAAAAGAGGTCAGCTTGATGATATCCAGAGGTTCGTTGTAGGTCGGGATGAACACATCGACTGTCGGCCATGCACTGCTGTCTGCCGGTAGAGGATAAGGCTTGCGCTGCAGAGGCCAGGCCGTCTGCAGATACCCTAACAGCAGCACCACCAGAGCATAGAGCTCGGCCAGTACCAGCCCATAGCCAAACAACATGTTGAGCCAGTTATCAAAACCCAGGGATGAGGTCAGACGCCAGTACATGTAGCGCAGCGAGGCCACAACCGAGAGCACCACCATGGCCAGAATGGCAAGGCGATTCGACGCGCGGCGCAATACCAGGGCTGCGATCATGCACCCAGCGGAGAACAGCATTTGCTGTTCTACATCCATGGGTACGATGATCGTCAACGCCAGCAGGGCCCCGACCACAAGCAACAATACGGCGCAAGTCGTCCGATCTAGCACATAGGACGAAGTACTTCTCTGGGCAGCACGTCGGGCACGAAACATACCGGTTAAACTCATACCAACTACTCACTCCCCTGTGTCGCATAGAGCTTGGCAAGAACGTTCAGGGCAATGGCTTGCAGATCATGACAGCCCTGCCCACTCGGGTCGTAATCAAGCACACACTGGTTATAGGCGAGCGCTTCGGCAATTGACTGGTCACGATGAATGATGCCCGCGACACGACTGCCCAGAATGCCGCGCATGATCTGCGTGATGTCTTTACTCAGCTTGCGCGATTGATCAACCTGATTGATCACATAGGTGGCGCCATAAAAATCCGTACGCTCCGCCGTATAGGTGCTGAGCAGGCGATCAATCATCGGCAGCGTGGCATAAGAAGCCGCATCAGCCAGACTCACTACCACCGCCACATTGGCTACCGACAAGGCCTGCTGCAGGTACACTGAAGGACCAGGCGGCGTATCAAGCACGACCAATGAACCGTCCGCCAATTGCAGTTCCGAGAGCTGCTGCGCCAGCCAGTCAGGCTCGTCCTCTAATTGCCTCTCAAACGTGCGGCGCTGAATTTCATCAACCATGCCATACGGCAGCACAAAAACCCCGCTGGGAGTTGGCTGGCAAAAATCACGCATCTGCGCATCGGCGACGCAGTGGGCAAGACCTTCGGCAGTAACCTGCATCGGATCGATGGCGACACCCAAATGATTGATGAGCGCACTCTGAGGGTCGAGATCAAGTGCCAACACCGCATGCCCCTGGCGTTGCATAACAGCAGACAAGCCTGCAGCCAGAGTGCTTTTGCCGACCCCGCCTTTGGCGGAGATCACCGCGATGATCTTGATGTTGGCGAGATTAGGACGTGAACGGGCCACACGGACAGGCACGTTGACGACCTCACGCCGATCTTCTTGGGCGAGCTTACCGAGCAGGCTATGTAGGCTTTCTGTCGCCCAATCCGGAGCGGCATCAGACGCTGCAACCGGCCTAGGCTGCTGCACAGTCTCAGGGCTCGGTGCGGACTCAGGCGCCACCGCTGGGCTCGCCTGAGTCATGCCTCCGACAAAGAGCGACGGACGGACAACAGCATCGGCCGCAGACTCAGCACCGGACAGTTCGACCTTGGCCACACCAGGCCACCGTTCCATGGAGGATTGTTTCTCATCTTCCTGAGATATTTCCTGATAGTGAGCCGAACGCCCCCCGAACAGCTTGAACAAGCTTGAAATATCGCTGGAAGTACTCATAAAAAGATAATTTCCGAATATGTTGTAGCAGTAATTTAGTGGGGCGCCAATTTTACGACGCCAACAAAACGTCACTTTACTTGTGGTTATTCTAATATCGTCAATTTTATACCACCCGTAGAATTCAATAGCAATATGCCACCAAATTTATTTCAGAATTATCCTAAATAACTGATCCCAATAGTGCTACACCTTCGCTGTGCCATAGCCATTCCC
>ERZ724518.577-NODE-577-length-15924-cov-8.260445_pt1 | contig 15924 bp, 15 predicted proteins | sample MGYA00376051_ERZ724518 | MGnify/ENA primary metagenome ERZ724518 (study PRJEB28724, sample SAMN07190885) | wastewater metagenome | isolation source: influent of sewage treatment plant in Hong Hong | place: Hong Kong | collected 2016-03-17 ... | reverse complement strand
TCAAAATGTGAAAATTTAACTCTTTTTGAATTATGAAAAAAACAGAAGAAATAAGCAGGTACAGAAAAATGGTTTTATTTACAATGTTTGATATGCCTACAAATACAAAAAAAGATATAAAGAAATATATAAAATTTCGTAAAAAACTTCTTGAGATGGGTTTTATTATGTTTCAATTTTCAATTTATATAAGATTTTGTAAAAGTTTAGCAATGGCACAAAAATATGAGAAAAAAATAGAACTATCAGCACCAACAGGTGGTTCTATAAGAGTCATGAAAATCACAGAAGCTCAATACAAAAATATGTTAGTTATTGAGAATTATCGGGAAAAACCTGAAAAGAAACTAGAAAAACAAACACAAACAGTGCTTGTTTTTTAGTTGAAAAAGCCCTACAAAACCCTAAAAATAACGGTTCTAAGCTACTCTATTATATCAAATGGGGATTTGAGAGTAGATTAAAACATTAATAGTATTTCTAAAAAAATCTTTTTTATTATATCAAATGGGGATTTGAGAGTAGATTAAAACGTACCTCTAAGGTATAAATTCCCACCAACAATTATATCAAATGGGGATTTGAGAGTAGATTAAAACTAAGTCCTCAAGCGTAACTTTCAATTCAATATTATATCAAATGGGGATTTGAGAGTAGATTAAAACTATATTTGAGATAGGATTTGCACTTAATATGTTATAGCATTTGTTATGACACTTTACAACAATATCGCTTATTAAAAAAAATGTGAAATATTCTCTTCTTAAATAATAGGGTAAGTTTTTATTATATCCAAGAGAATATTTCACATTTTAGAGTTATACTTTTAAATCTTATTTTATAAAAACTTACCAATAAATAACAAATTGCAATATTTTCAAGACCAAATCAAAAAAATTTATATAATTTTTGCATAAACCCAAAAGGCTAAAAAATGCAAGGATTAATCATAAATGAAAATAACATCAAAAACAAAATCCATAACATAAGAAATCAACAAGTGATGTTAGATAGAGATTTAGCTGAACTTTATGAAGTTAAAGCCATAAGACTTAGAGAGCAAGTTAAAAGAAATATAGAAAGATTTCCTGATGATTTTATGTTTCAACTTAGTGAAAAAGAAGTTGATTTCATGGTATCGCAAAATGCGATACCTTCTAAACAATACTTAGGTGGTAGTTTGCCTTTAGTTTTTACAGAACAAGGTGTTTCCATGCTAAGTGCTGTTTTAAAAAGTGAAATAGCTGTGATTATTAGTGTCAAAATAATAAGAGCTTTTGTAGAAATGCGAAAAATAATCTCGCAAAATATCTCCATGTTTGAACGATTTGAAAGAATAGAACAAAGATTAAATGTCCATGATGAAAATTTTAATAAACTTTTCAATGCCCTAGAAGACAAAACCATAAAACCAAAACAAGGAATATTCTACGATGGACAAATATTTGATGCTTATGTTTTTGTAAATGATTTACTAAAACTTGCAATTACTGAAATAATCTTGATAGATAACTACATAGATGAAACAGTCTTTACTCTTTTTTCAAAATATCCAAATATTAAAATCAAGATTTATACAGCAAATATGACTAAACAACTAAAACTTGATTTTCAAAAATACCAAATTCAATATCAAAATATAGAACTATTTGAGTTCAAAAACTCTCACGATAGATTTTTAATCATCGATAAAAAAGAAATTTATCACATAGGCGCAAGTTTGAAAGACTTAGGCAAAAAATGGTTTGCATTTTCAAAGTTTGAGATTGGAAATCTGAAGATTTTAGAGAAGCTAAAATAAATTTATCAAAGCATAAAAAAAGTCAATATGTCATATCATAAAGCATTATAAAAAAGGCTAAAAAATGTTTGCAATATACAACAATGGAAGAGTTGGTTTTAGAAGTACATCGGACAATTTATATAATTTAAAAAATGTAGAAGAGATTCATGAGACTCATTTAAAACCTGAAGAGGGCTTTGTTGAATACTTCACGAAATATAATGCAAATAAAAAAGAAGACACAAAAGAAAATGCAATAAGTGCCTATAAAAAAATGGCAAATATTGATACTTCAGAAGAGATTTTTCATGTCAAAGATATTATGACAAAAGATTGTATTTATATTGATTCTAAATCGACTATTAAAGAAGCCTATGATGTTTTAAAAGAGTTTAAAATAGGACAAATGCCAGTAGTTACATTTGGTAAAAAGATACTTGGAATGATAGATAAAAAAATGATTTTAAATCTTTTGATGGATGATTTAGAAAATCCACAAAATGTTTTAAATAGAAAATTAGAAGATTTGCATTTACCACAACTTATTACATCAGACCCAATAACTGATATTAGAAGAGTTGCAAAAGTGATGATTGATTTTAAACTTCACGCTGTTCCAATAGTTGAGAAAAATGATATTTTAATCGGGATTGTTTCAAAAACTGATATTATAAAAGCAGTATCTCATATACCACATTTTCAGCTTTGGTCTTGATTGTTATCAATTAAATATATTTTTTATTTACCTATAATATGAAAAATAAATTACTAGGATAAATACTATGGATACAATTTCATCATTTTTGACAAGTGACCACAGAGCTTGTGATGAAGAGTTTGCAAATTTAGAAAATGCTATCGCTTCTCAAGATTGGGAAGAAGCACAAATACAATTAGAAAAGTTTAGTTCAGATTTAACGCACCATTTTGATATGGAAGAAAAAGTAATGTTTCCTATTTTTGAAGAAGTTACAGGTATGACTCAAGGTCCAACGATGGTTATGAGAATGGAACACTCTCAAATGAGAGGAATTTTAGAAGATTTGAAAGCTGATATAGAAAAAAAAGATAAAAATCACTTTTTTGGAGTTAGTGAAAGTTTGATGATGTTGATGCAACAACACAATATGAAAGAAGAACAGATGCTATATAGAATGGCAGATATGCACTTAGGTTCATTGGTTTCAAAAGTTATTGAAGATATGAAGGCTTTATAAAAGATGTTCAATCAAGGTTTAAGCCTAGACCAAGCCCCACCAATAGGCGTTCCTTTTAGATTTTTTTTAACTGCTCCAATTTTTGGAGTAGTTATCTCTTTTGTTTTTTTGTTTTTTCCTTTTAGTGAAACTTCAAATCAATACTCACCTTTTGCAATAGGTTTAGTTCATCTTTTTACTTTGGGAATTTTATCTATGATAATTTTTGGTGCAATGCAACAAATGATGCCTGTACTTGCTGGTGCAGTTATAAAAAAGCCAAGATTATTTGCAAATATAGTTCATAGTTCATTAGTTTTGGGAACTTTGCTTTTGAGTTTTTCTTTTATTTTAGAAATTAGATTTTTACTTCATATAGCAATTTTATTTTTATCAATCGCATTTTTAACTTTTTTTATTGTGAGTATCAAGCTTTTATTTAATGTGAAGTATCTAACTTCAACAGTTAAGGCTATGAGATTATTTAGTTTGGCAGGATTAATAACTCTATTTTTAGGTTTATATCTTGCAGTTTCTCACATAACACTTAATTTTGATGAAAATTACTATACTCTTTTATTTTTACATATTTTATTTGGTTTATGTGGATTTGCACTTTTACTTATTATGGGAGTTTCATTTCAAGTGATTCCTATGTTTTATGTAGCACTTGATTTTCCAAAATTTATCCAACATAAAGTGCCTTTGATTTTATTTGTTTTACTTTTTGTATTTGCGATACTTTTATATTTTGATATAAATCTTTTGATTTTAAAAGTTATCTTTGCAACTTTGATAATAAGTTTTTGTTTTTATGGTTTAAAATCACTCAATAATAGAAAAAGACCAGTGTTTGATGCAACTTTATGGTATTGGAAATTATCTTTAAGTTCTTTGATTATTTCAATGATTATTTGGTTTGGTGGTTTCTTTGAGTCAAATTACATTTTGGCTATTGTTTTTGCTTTTGGATTTTTATATTCACTTTTACAAGGAATGGTTTATAAAATAATTCCTTTTTTATCGTGGTTTCATTTGAGTTCAAAAGGATATTTTAAACTACCAACAATAAGAGAATTTATAGATGAACGATATATTAAAGTTCATTTTTTCTTGCATATTAGTTCAGTTGTATTTTTTATTTTGAGCTATTTTTTACATAATTTGATTTATTTGGCTTCAATACTCTTTTTGATTTCAAATATTTTGTTTTTTATAAATTCTTTAAGTGCAGTAAAAAAATATATAGCTATAGCAAAAACGGACCCTATGGACTTATCTGCGTTTAAATAATATCACTTGTGTTATAATGTCGCCTTAATTTTAAGGTACATTATAATTTAGGGAAATCAATGTCAAATCAAAATAATCAAATTTTAAAAAATACAAATGCTCAAATATTAGATGAATTTAACGCTTCTATTATGTTTGATAAAGAGCTTTATGCTCAAGATATTAGAGGAAGTATTGCTCACTCACAAATGTTAGCAACTCAAGGAATTTTGACTCAAGAAGAGCAAAAAGCGATAGAATCTGGACTTCTGCAAGTTAAAAGTGAAATTGAAAGTGGAGAGTTTAAATTTTCTTTGGCTTATGAAGATATTCATATGGCAGTTGAAACTAGACTTACTGAAATCATAGGAGAACCTGGAAAAAGACTTCACACTGCAAGAAGTAGAAATGACCAAGTTGCAACAGATTTTAGACTTTTCGTTCAAGATAAATCTTTGAGTATAAAAGAGCAATTAAAAGAGTTAGTGAATACTTTTGTTGATGTTGCCTCAAAGCATACAACTACTTTGATTCCTGGTATGACACACTTACAACACGCACAACCACTAAACTTTGGTTATCATTTATTAGCTTATGCAAATATGTTTAAAAGGGATTTTGAAAGATTTGAAAGCTCTTATGAAAGAAACAATTATTGTCCTTTAGGAAGTGCTGCACTTGCAGGAACACCACACAATATTGATAGAATTGCAACTTCGCAAAAATTAGGATTTATAGCTCCAACTTCACACGCTATGGATACAGTTTCAGATAGAGATTTTGCACTAGAGATTTTATTTAATATAAGTACAGCTATGATGCACATAAGTAGAATTTCTGAAGAGCTTATTTTATGGTCATCTTATGAATTCCAATTTGTAAGAATGAGTGATGAATATGCAACTACAAGTTCTATTATGCCTCAAAAGAAAAATCCAGATGTTCCAGAACTTTTAAGAGGAAAAACTGGAAGAGTTTATGGAAATCTTATTTCACTTCTTACTGTTATGAAAGGTTTACCACTTGCTTATAACAAAGATACGCAAGAGGATAAGGAGGGAGTTTTTGATTCTGTAAAAACTGTTGAGATTTCGATTTCGATTTTAAATGAAGTTATTAAAACTATGATTGTAAATGTTGATAAAATGGAAAAAGCTTGTAAAATAGGGCATTTAAGTGCTACGGATTTTGCTGATTATTTAGTGCAAAAACAAAATATGCCTTTTAGAACAGCTTACTATCTAACAAAAGATGTAGTTGCAAAAGCAAATAGTTTAAATAAAGATATTAGTGAGTTAAATATTGATGAAATCAGAAGTTCTAATGATGAATTAAAAGATATAAATGAAGAGATTTTAATGTTCTTAGATTTAAGACACTCTATGAATGCAAGAGTTTCAATAGGTGGAACAGCTACAAGTCAAACTGAAAGTCAAATAGAAGATTTTAAAAATTGGTTAAATAAGTAGAGTTAAAAAAGGAATAAGATGAGAAAATCTCATCTTATTTGAAAAGTTATCTAATTAAAAATCTCTTAGTCATTGCAAATAAATTTTGAATATCAGTTTTTCCTACAAATCCATCTACACCAATTTGATTCATTTTCCCTTTTACTGCATCTGTTGTCATAGAAGAGTTTACAATAACTGGAATATGTTCATATTTTTTATTATGCTTTACAAAAGAAGCAACTTGATAACCATCAGTTCCTGGCATTTCAATGTCAGTTATAACCATACCGATTTTATCAGGATTTAACTCTTCTAATCTTTTTACTAAAAGTGTACCATTGTTATAAATTTCGTAATCTAATCCACTTTCTTGAAAAAATGAAGCTAAAACTTCTCTAGCTACCCCTGAATCTTCAGCAGCTAAAACAAGTTTACTTGAGTGAAGTTTTTCTTCAACATATTTTTTAAGTTGATCAGAGCCATCATCTGTCCAGTGAATATCTCTTAATAATTGTTCAGCATTGAAAACTGTACAAAGTTCATCTTTATTGTTTACTTTTACATAAGTTGTATAAGTAATTTTAGAGTTTGTCTCTTCTGTATGTCTTAGTTCTTGAGTTGTTTTTTCAACAATATCAAGCATATCTTTTACTAAAAAACCAATTTTTTTATGATTAAATTCACAAAATATAATTAACTTATAATCTTTTACAGCAAGTGCAGTAAGCCCAAGCCACGCATCAAGATTTACAAGAGTTACAGGTTCACCTCTAATAGTTGCAATTCCTGCAATAACATCTGTATCTTTTGGAGTATCATTTATAGCTACTTCTTCTGTTATTATAAAAGCTTTAACTTTTGCTATGTTAATAGCATAAATATTATTATGACCAGTGTAAAATACGGCTAATTGTTGAACATTTCTTAGATGTCCTTGAGTCATTTGCTCAACGCTACCACTAATACCGCTCATGAGAATCCTTTTGTAAGTATATGTGAAATATTATATATATTTAAATTTAAAACTTTCATTAAGGTTAAGTTATTTTTCAAACTTTTTTAATAGTTTTTGAATAGTTACTGATGCCATCATCAAACCAAATGAACCAGTTACCCCTTCAAAACTCCCTTTTTCTACACAATTTGGATTTTCTGATGAAAAAATTACTTTAAATTTTTTCTTAAATCCTTCTTCTTTTAATTGAGTTCTGATTTTTTTTATAAATGGGTCATTATAAGTATCCCAAATAGAGATGTATTCAATCTTTGATGGGTCTATTCTTTTTGCACTTCCACTTGTACTAATAACTCTTGTGAAATATTTTTTTATTAGATGAACTTTTGGTTTTATATCATCAATAGCATCTAAAATATAATCATAAGATGAAAAATCAAAACTATCAATCCATTCAGGTGTAATTTTAACATTAATAGCAGTAACTTCAGGATATTTTTCTTTTAAAGCATCAACTTTAATTTTTCCAATATTTCCATGACTTCCCATTTGTCTATTCATATTTGATTCTTCATAAGTGTCAAAATCAACTATTGTAATATTTGTAATTCCTGTATTATAAAGGGCATCAAGTGCAAAGCTTCCAACACCACCAACACCTAAAAGTATTAGTTTAACATCTTTGAATTTTTCAAAACTGTTTTCTCCAAAAAGCTTTTTTGTTCTATCATATTTCATCTAAACTTCTCTTTTACTATTTTTAGATATTATATCATAAATAAATTTATGGGAGATGTTGATGGATAAAGAACCAATGACACTAGCTGGATACAATAAAATTACAGGAGATTTGGAGTTTTTAAAGAAAACAGAAAGACCTGAAACTGTAATTGCATTAGATGAAGCTAGACAACTGGGAGATTTAAAAGAGAATGCAGAATATCACTCTGCAAAAGAGAAATTAGCACTGATTGATTCTCAAATTGCTGAATTAAATGCAGTTATATCAAAAGCTGTAATTATCGACCCATCAACACTTCCACATGAAAAAGTAAGTTTTGGTTCAACTGTAAGTTTAGTTGATACGAATACTGATGAAGAATTTACTTATATGATTGTAGGTGGAGTTGAGTCAAACGCTGAAAGAGGGATGATTTCATTTAATTCACCTTTAGCAAAACAACTAATGGGAAAAGAAGAGGGAGATGAAGTAAAAGCTACATTACCAGGTGGAGTTAGAACATTTGAAATTTTAGGTGTTTGTTATAAGGAGATTATTTTATCATGAATGTAGCTATTATTGGAGCTAGTGGATACACTGGTTTAGAATTAATCAAAATATTAATAAATCATCCAAAATTTAAAATTTCATATATTGCAAATTCAAGTGGAGAGATGAATGTTCAAGATTTACATCCAAGTTTGAAAAATGTAATAAATATGGATGTACATTCAGCCAATGCAGCTGAGGTAGCAAAAGTTGCAGATTTAGCATTTTTAGCACTTCCACATAAAACAGCTATGGTTTTTGCAAAAGAGTTGTTGGCTCTTGGTGTAAAAGTTGTAGATTTAAGTGCTGATTATAGACTTAGTCTTGAAAATTATGAAAAACATTATTGTGAGCATGGAGATAAAGAAAATATTGGTGATGCTGTTTATGGTCTTCCTGAATATTTTAAAGAAGATATAAAAAAAGCTAGACTTATAGCAAATCCTGGTTGTTATCCAACTGCTTCATTACTTGCACTTTTACCATTTATTGATTATATTGATACTGAAAGTCCAATATTTATAGATGCAAAATCAGGTGTTAGTGGTGCTGGAAAAAATCCAAGTGATACAACGCACTATTGTCAAATAAATGACAATGTTCACGCATATAATCCGTTTAAACATAGACATATGCCAGAGATTCAAGAAAAAGTAAAAATTTTAAAAGGTAAAGAGTTACCTATAAATTTTGTTCCTCATTTATTACCACTTACAAGAGGAATGTTAGTATCTGTTTTTGCAACATTAAAAGAAGATATTGATGTAAATAAGGTTTTAGAAGATGCTTATAAAGATAGCGAATTTGTAAGACTTAGAAATAAACCTGTTGATGTAAAATCAGTTGCTGGAACAAATTTTTGTGACTTGTTTGTAACAAAAAATGGTAAAGCACTTTTTGTAAGTTCTGCTATTGATAACCTTTTAAGAGGTGCTTCTTCTCAAGCTGTTGTAAATGCAAATATTATATGTGGATATGAAGAAAATGAGGGAATTCCTAAAATAGCCTATGTACCTTAGTATAAAAAATGATGCTATTTTTGTAGCTGATGCACATTTTAATAAAAAAAATAGAGAATTTTTAACATTTTTAAAAAAAGTTGAAAGTAATGAAATCGTTACTAAGCAACTTTTTTTAATGGGTGATATTTTTGATTTTATTTCAGGTGAATCTAAATATTTCATTCAACAAAATAGTGATGCAATAAATCTTTTAAATAAATTATCTAAAGATATAGAGATTATTTATTTAGAGGGAAATCACGACTACAATCTAAAAATTATATTTCCCAATATGGAAGTAATAAAAAGAGAAAATCAACCACTTCTAGCAAAATTAAATGATAAGACTATTGCACTTTCTCATGGAGATAATTTTATAAATTGGAAATATGATTTATATTGTAAATTTATAAGAAATACTGTTTTCTTAAGATTTATGAATTTTATAGATATAAATTTTTTTATTTCAAAAAAAATAGAAGAAGCTTTAGTTAAAAAAAATATTTGCCATACAATAAGAAATTTTGAACACATAGTTTCAAAAAGAGTGAAAAATTATGATGCTAATATTATAATAGAAGGGCATTATCATCAGGGGAATAGCTATTTTTTAGATGAAAAAATGTATATAAATATCCCATCACTTTGCTGTCAAAAAGAGTATATAAAAATAATAGATTTTAAGTTTAAACTACAAAATATTTAGTATTTGAATTTTATATTCATTTTATTAAATATATCATATCATCCTATAATAATATCTATATATTGGAGGTTATGATGAAAATAGTTAGATTTTTGATTTTAATAACCTTTTTAATCTCATCTTTAAATGCCAAAGAGTTCAGAATTGGTGTGTTTCCTTATACAAATGCTTTAGAAATAGCAAAAATATATAAACCCTTTAGTAAGTTTTTATCAGAAAAATTAAATCAAAATGTTGAAATTTATACATCAAAAACTTATGAACAATTTTTTACTGATGTACAAAATAAAGAGTTTGATTTGATAATAACTGCCCCTCATTTAGGAAGCTTACATATAAAAAATGGTTTTATTCCTATTTATAGGTACAACACTGAATTAAAACCTGTTTTTGTAGTTCTTAAAGATAGTAATATAAATAAAATTTCAGATTTAAAAAACTGTAAAATTGCTTTATCTTCAAAACTATCTATTTCATCAATGGGTGGAATAAAAGCACTGTTAGATTCTGGATTACAAAATGAAAAAGATTTTACTTTAGTTCAATCAAAAAGTCATACAAGTGCAATCAAAAGTGTAGAATTAAGAGAAGTTGATGCAGCAATTACTACATATACTCCAATAAAACAAATAATGGATGAAACAGATATAAAAGATAAAATTAGAGTAATAGAATCAAATATTAGTATGCCACATCTTTTTACAGTTGCAAATCCAGATTTGAGTCTTTTACAAATAAGTGAATTAAAAAAGTTTTTAAAAGATTTTGAAGAGAGTGAAGAAGGTAAAGAGTTTTTTAAAAGTAGTGGATATGTAGGATATGTTGAAATTTCTCAAAGTGACATAAACAAAATAACTCCTTTATTGGATGAAACAAAAAAATTTTTGAATGAAAAATGAAAATATATAAAAGTATAAGATTTAAATTAGTTGCTTTTTCTATTCTTTTAGAAATTGTAACTTTATCACTATTGATTTTTAATGCAGATAGATTAATTTTAAATAATCTAACTACTCAAACTTATAGACAAATAAGTGAAATAAAATCAAATCTTCAAGCTTCTTTACTCCCTTTACTTATTGAAAGAGATTATGCAAGTTTAGATTCATTATTGCAAGAATATACAAACAGTAGGAAAATAGATTATATCTTTATTTTAAAAAATGAAAAAATTATTGCAAATTCAAATTGGAAAGATACAAATTTACCAGTTGAAAGTTTAAATCTTGATATAAATAGCGGTATTTATAACACTTCAACTGATATTGTTTATTCAAATCAAGTTTATGGAAAAGTGTATTTTGGATTAAATATTAGTTTTATTCAAGATGCTCAACGAGAGTTAATTACTCAAAGTTTTATTATTGCTTTATTAGAGATTATTTTGAGTATTTTACTTTTATTTTCGATTGGATATTTATTAACAAATCAGTTAAATATACTTACAAAAGCAGCAGAAGATATTATAAATAATAAATTTGATGTATTTATAAATATTAAATCAGATGATGAATTTGGACTGTTTGCTAGAATATTTAATAAAATGACTAGTCAGATAAGTTTACAACTAAGTACAATACAAAAACAAAATGAACTTAAAAAAACTATATTTGATAATATGGCTCACATTTTATTCACAACAAACAAAGATGGAATCATTCAATACTTTAATAAACAAGCTCAATTATTGTTAGGATATGAGTCATCAGAAGTAATAAATAAAACAACACCAATAATTTTTTATGATAAAAGTGAACTAGAAAAAAAAGCACTTGAGTATTCAAAAGATTTAAATGAAAATTTAAATAGTGATTTTGAGTTATTGATTGCAAAAACAAGAAAAGGTCTAGTTAATCAAGACCATTGGAAGTATAAAACAAAAGATAATAAAGAATTGATTGTAAAAGTAACAACTACAGTTTTAGAAGATGCAAATGGTCTAATTGATGGTTATATTATAGTTGCTGAAGATAAAACAGAGAAGTATTATTTGGAACAATCTTTATTTGAAGAGACAAATCGTATTAAGTTTTTGTTGGCAAATGCTGGAGATTATATTCATATACTTGATGAAAAAGGAAATCTAGTACTTTTTAGTGATTCTTTTGCTAAATCTTTGGGATATACAAATAAAGAGGTTAAATCTTTAAATGTAAAAGATTGGGATAAAAGTTATGAATCTATTGATGAGTTATTGACAACTCCTAAAACTTTTGAGAGTTTTCATAAAAGAAAAGATGGCTCTTTTTTTGAAGTAGAAATAAGAACTGCTGGAATAAAACTTGATGGCAAAGATTATTTATATGCTGCATCAAGGGATATTACAGAAAGAAAAAGAACAGAAGAAGAGTTAAGAAAAAAAGATGTTTTGATTGAACAACAAGCAAGATTAGTATCTATGGGAGAGATGATAGGAAATATTGCACACCAATGGAGACAACCACTAAGTACTATTACAACACTAGCAAGTGGTTTAAAACTAAAAGGTGAATATGAGCATATTGAACAAGAAGATGTTTCAAATTTCGCGGATGGCGTAATACAACAAGCAAATTATCTTTCTAATACTATTGAGAATTTTAGAAATTTTATAAAAAATGAAAAATTAGAAGAAAAAATCAGTATAAAAGAGAGTTTAGAAAATACTTGCAGTTTATTAAATGCGTCATTACAAAATAATCATATAAATCTAATTTTTAATGTTCTGGATGATTGTGAAATTTTTGGGAATAAAAATGAATTAGTAGAGGCTTTTATAAATTTGATAAATAATAGTAAAGATGTACTAAAAGAAAAAGTAGAAAATGATATAGATAAAATAATTTTAATAAGTTCTAAGAATCTTGAAAATGGGGAGTTTCTACTAAAAATTCAAGATAGTGGTGGAGGAATTCCTGATAATGTAATTCTCAGAATTTTTGAACCATATTTTACTACTAAACATAAATCACAAGGAACTGGGCTTGGTCTTTCTATGGTAGAAAAAATCATAAGAGAAAGACATAAAGGAGCAATAACTGTAAAAAATGAGAAATTTATCATAAATGAGAAAGAGTATTTTGGAGCCTCTTTCTCAATATATTTTTATTCAAGTTTATGTAAAAATAGTTAGACAAATTCCACTCTATTTCTACCATTGTTTTTGGCATTATATAAAGCTTCATCTGCTCTTGAAATAATAGTTTCTAAATTATCATTATCTTGGTAGATTGTTATCCCAAAACTTGCAGTCTTATTTCCAACAACTGGAAATTGATGTTTTTCTATTTTTTCTCTTATTATGTTAGCTACTATTTTTATTCCTTCTAGGTTAGTATGAGGACAAATTATTACAAACTCTTCTCCTCCCCATCTTCCAACTGTATCAGATTCTCTAATATTTGTTTTTAAGATATTAGCTACTTCTATTAGTGTAGTGTCTCCAACTTGATGTCCATAAGTATCATTAACTTTTTTGAAGTAATCTACATCAATTATCATAATACCAAATTCCACTTTGTATCTTTTTGCTAAATTTAATTGTTCAAGAATTGTTTTATCTAATTTAATCCTGTTATAAATATTAGTTAATTTGTCAGTAATTGATAATCTCTCTAATTCTATATTTTTTGATTCTAATTCTTTTGTTCTTTCCATAACTTTTTGTTCAAGATTATTTTGATATTCATGAATAGAATCTCCCATATCTAGTATAGCATTTGATAGCTCTTGTATTTCAAAAACTCTACTATTAACCATTTTTAGTTTTTTATAATCTCTTTTTTTTACTTTGATACTTTCAAGTTTTAGTTGTAATATTGGTCTTACAATTATTGAAGCAAAATACCAAATTAATGGCAACAAAATTACAAATAGTATAGTTGTAAAAGCGATTATTAAATTAAAATATTTAGAATAAGGCATCATAACATCATCAAGAGACACAATGGTTATTAAATATTTATAAATTTTATCATCTAAATTAGAAAAATTTATAATATATTGAACATTATTGATTTTATATATTAATTCTTTGTTTTCTGAAATCTTAGCATCATCTAACAAATTTTTTATATATGAAATTAAGATTTGATTATTAGTAGTTGTGCTAATTAGTTCTTTATCTTGTGCAAAAAGAAAACTATTCATCGTTTTCAAGCTTGAAGTATCATTAATAGTTGTATTAAGATTATTTAATAGTACATCAATAGCAAATGTTGCATTTGCATTGAAATTTTTTGCAAAGGTCATACCAGTTGAGTTGATATTTTTAAAAGTATAAGGTTTACTTTTAATTAGTTCATCTTTAGCACTTTTTGCATTTATATACCAAGGTCTAGTTGTAGCAAAGTAATCATTTTCTTTTTCTACTTGTGCAATTAGCTTAAGATTATTATCATAGCTATATAATATTTTTTGAGTTTTATTTTTCCCATTTATAAAAATCAAAAGCCATCTTGAATTGCTTGATAAAGAGTATTGAGTTCGAAGTGACTTTTCAATATTCAAATTGATTACTTCAAAAAAACTATCATCATCAAAAGCAAAATATGAGGAATAAATATCCTCATTATTTTCTAAAAAGTTTACTAAAACTTTTAAATATAGTTCCTTATTATTGGCTATTTCTTCAAAATTCTTTAAATCCAAAAATGATGAAGTAACTGTATTTATGAAAAAAGTATTTGTAATATCTAATGTTTTTAGATTATCTTTTATTTTTGTGGAAATAAGATTAAAATTATCATTCATAATTTTTTGTGAAAATTCTTTACCATATATTGACTGTATGTAAATCATAAAAACTATAATAAGCATAGACAGCATAAGGAATAGTGATAAAACAGTAATTCTAAATGGTATTTTTTTTAACATAGACATCCTAAAAATATTAATTTTGGAATGAATACTATTAAATATAAAATTAATAACAACTTAGTTATTTTATTGTATATCCCTCATCAACAACATTTTTTATAATATCATCTTGAATTTTTGTTCTAAGTCTTCTAACCAAAGCTCTAAGCCCATCCATCGTCATTAGCTTATCTTCATATACGAAATCATCTATCATCTTATAAGTTGTAACTAAATTTTTATTATTCACTAAAAGAGTCAAAAATCTTATCTCTTTTTTTGTTAGTGTACATTTAGGATTTAATTTAATCTCTTCTAATTGTAAATTTGCATTTGAAAAAAGCACATCTATTTTTATTCTCAACTCTTCTAAATGAAAAGGTTTTTTTAAATAATCAATACAGCCTAAATTATAAGCGTTTTTTATTGTATTAATATCTGTATTTGATGAAATCATTATGATTTTTGCTTGATTATTTTGATTTTGTATCAAATCTAATAACTCAAGCCCAGAGATATTTGGAACATTTATATCCATGATATACAAATCATAGAGAAAATTTAGATTATTCAATACCTCATTTCCATCAAAAAATGTATCAACATCATATCCACTATAATTTAGTGCAGCACAAATTGATTTATTTAAAGCTATGTCATCTTCTAGTAATAATATTTTCATAAAAAGAATATACCATTTTCAAATGTCATCAAAATGACTTTTGAAGATATATGTGAAAATATTTCTATTTTTTTCATCAATTTGTAGATAAAACTCTATATTATATTTTTTTGCGATATTTTTTACTATGTTTAATCCCAAACCATATCCACCAACAGCACTATTTTCTCTATAATATTTTAAAAATATTTTCTTTGAGTTTTTTATAGGTGTTCCATAGTTCTTAAATTGTAATTTGTTTCTTATTAGTAAAATCTCAATTTCACTATTTGGAGTACTATATTTTATAGCATTTGATATATTGTTGTCTATTAATCTTATTAGTTCAACTTCTGAAATTTTGACTTGACATTCACTATTTATATTTGAGATTAATTTTCTATTATTTGTTGTAGCAAGATTTTCAAAATATTTTATTCTTTTTTCAAGTGTCTCTTCTAAATCAAGAATTTCAACTTCATAGTTTTCTTTCTCTTTTTTTATGATAAATTCCAAATCTTCATAAGATTTATGAAGTGTTTTTACAGCACTATCTATTTGTGTAGTGTAGTCATCTTCTCCATATTTTTCTCTTTTCAAATCATTATTTAAAGTGATAATACCCAAAGGTGTTTTTAGTTCGTGCATCGCACTTTGTATAAATTTATCTTGAAATGAGAGTTTTAACTCTTTATTTCTAATAAGTGTAATTATGACTATAGCTATCAAACCTATAAAAGTTAAGATAATCATCAAATAATTTATATTTTCTATTTTTTTATAGTAGCTACTT
>ERZ724518.566-NODE-566-length-16029-cov-7.800363_pt1 | contig 16029 bp, 16 predicted proteins | sample MGYA00376051_ERZ724518 | MGnify/ENA primary metagenome ERZ724518 (study PRJEB28724, sample SAMN07190885) | wastewater metagenome | isolation source: influent of sewage treatment plant in Hong Hong | place: Hong Kong | collected 2016-03-17 ... | reverse complement strand
CAATTAGTCATATCAAAATCAACAATTTTGCCAGGGATACTTGTATGGACTTGACTTAAGACACCTGAGATTATTCCTCTAGCAACATCATTAAGTGTGAGGTATCTTTCACCTGTAGGTGATTTGTTTTCAAAGTCCATGTCCATTTAGTACCTCATTTAGCTTCTATTGCATCTATTATTGTCGTCCAATCATTACCTCTAGTATCACCTGAGTGCTGAATTGTCTGAATAATATATTGAGCCTTAGGAATCATTGGACTATCAATCTGTATTCTATTATGAGGTTCAAGATACGGTCTTAGTAATGTTTTAACTTGCCAACCAGACAAATTAGATTGTGTTGGATTCTTTTCATCGGCATTTGCAATCATTGTGGGAGAATCCAACATTCCTGTATCAGCTGATATTTCATCTACAGTTGTGTTGTCCGATTTGCCCTTTTTACAAAGCTTAATTGCATTATTCTGAATAGAATACTCAATATTGAGATAGTTGCAAATTCTATCAATTGCTTCTATCCCTCTACCTGTAAATGAAAATCCTGTTGCATAGTGTTTGTCAATAACATCACCAATATTAGATGCGCCTTTGTCAACTTTCATTGAACTTAGAACAGAGTTGAGAAGCGATTTTGCTGAACTACCAGGAGAAAATCCAAATGACTGTGGCACTCCATTAATTATATCATACCCATCTAAACATTCAAGCGTCGTTATAATATCAGGTGGGCGTTTAGAATGGTACGATCTGACAATAGATCCTTTAAAGATGTCCTTTTGATTAGTACCATAACCTGCACGGACTAAGCACAGTCCCTTAATTGGCTGAATAAAATCTCTAGTTTGTTTAGAGAGATTGTAGATCTCAATTTTTGCTGTGTTGGGTGTAAGATATGTTGACTTAGTTTTCTTGATGTCAAATGTAATTCTGAACGTTGCATCAATAACAATTGCTTCCGTGGCCTTTTTCTGGCCAATATAGATAGATGCAGATCGTTCAAATAGTTGGGACATCCAGAACCTCAGGAATATAAACTAAGTTGACTCGTGCTCCTAAATCACCGTCTTGAATTCTGTTGAATGAACCTTGATTGTCTATAGGTATTAAGAAACCAAACGGCAACTCTGACTTAGAATATCTGTCAAACACTTCATAATTAATTAGAAGTTTGACATTAGATAGGATATGAGTGCCCTGATCATTCATTATTGACATTGTCCAATATTGTCCGCGTTCAGACCACTGAAACTCAAATTGGTAGAGACTGTTATTGATGATACATGATTCTTGAAACCATGGATAATCCTGCACAGGAATAACAATAGCCTCAGTAGCTAAAATCTGCTCAGTCTTTGTAAACTCTGTAGTATAGGGCAACAAAGGACGAGGGAGCATCTCTCCTTTGTATTTTAGGGCGCCATACTTTGCAAACGCACCAAATGGCATATTGATTGCTCCTTACATCAAGTCAATAGTTGATTTTGCAGCCTGTTTATTTTCATTCATTATTTGGGCAATTTGACTAATATGCACAGAATCAGTTTTAACGGTCTGTCGTTTTTGAACAGACCGTTTAACTTCCTTAGATTGTTGCTCAAAACAATTAGAATGAAAAACAGGCAATATTTTTGAGAGCATAAAAACAAAACCACCTTAAGCAGTTATGTTATAGTAGAATTGACCTACAACTATTTTTGTACCAGATGCTGTAAAGCTTGTACCTGAACAATCTTTACTAATAGTTACTGTTTGACTTGCAGCAGACATTACTCCCAATGCAGGGGCTGTTCCGTATACTCCGTTATCTTGTGCACGACCCAGGAATATTATAACATCTTTACTAGCAGGTGTAGGTAATGTAAAAGTTACAGTATTTGTATTCGATGAACCTATTAAATTAAAGTACACCCATCTTTGAGTGCCGTCATCTCTATACTTAATTGTTTTTGTAGATAACGTCCCAGTGTAGCCAGCTATTGTAGATGAAGATGAATAATCTATCCAGTCACCTGCACTGCCAATACCTGTAGCACCTTGAAGACCATCAACTCCAGTGATACCTTGAAGTCCTGTATCACCCTGAGGTCCTCCATAGGCACCAGTAGGACCTTGAATTCCGGTTGGTCCTGCAGATCCAGTATATCCGTCCCAACCATATCTAGTTGTGACATCAATTATGACAGTGCCTGTAGTATACTGAGTATTTGTTGTTATTAAGTGATCACCGTATAAACCATTTGTTTGCGGTACAACTACAAGGTGCCAATAATATGTTCCGCTATGAGACTCTTGTGCTATTGAAGTAACCAAATAATAATTGAAATATTCAGAAGATCCATAGGATGACAATCGCACATAGTCATTCGCGCCAACATTGAATGAATTAAAGTCACCTACAACTACACCATCTTGAGGAATATAAATGTCAGTTGCCTGAGACGGATCTACATTAGTTAGTGTAATATAGCCGTTTGTAAAAGAAGTATTTGCTGAGAAAGGTCCACCTATAATTCTGTCAAAGGAGACTCCTGTTATTCCCTGAAGACCATTACTACCTGTAACACCCTTAGAGCCTGTCAATCCTTGTGCACCCTGCAATCCTGTAGCGCCTTGAATTCCAGCTCCTGTTATACCTCTAAGCCCTGTTATACCTTGAATGCCAGTAGCTCCTGCAACTCCAGCAACTCCTGTCACACCTTGTAATCCAGTATTACCTTGAATACCAGTTATACCTCTTAGTCCAGTTACACCTTGTAATCCTGTATCACCACCAGCTATTCCCGTAACACCTTGAATGCCAGTTACGCCTTGTAGAGAAGTAGGTCCTGTGAAGCCGCCAGATGCATTGATGATTCCTGTAACTGTAAGATTGCCTGTCATCTTAACTGTTGCTGCATCAATTTTTAATTTGTAGGAATCTGTATGATCAGTTGAAATTGTTGCATCTGTGGTGCTTCCATTATTATGTCTAAATCTCAACACACAATCATATGTATTTGTGTTGTCAATTGTTACTAAATCAAGATAAGAGTTTTTAGCACCTCTGAATGTACCTGTAGAATTATTATTAGTTCCAAGGAACCACCAATACGCATCGTTTGTAGCATGTCCTTGAGTGAATTGAATACCATATCCAGGAAATGTTCCAAACAAGTATGAACTAGCATTGTAGGTCAAAGGCGAATTGACAGCAGCAGTGCCTAATCCATTTGACATTAAGATAGTACCGGTTGTTCCTGAAATATTTGCTATTCCAGTAGCACCCTGCGTTCCTTGAATACCTTGGATACCTGTAATACCTTGTGCTCCGACAACCCCTGTATTACCCTGACTACCTTGCAATCCAGTTGTACCTTGAATTCCTGCTCCAGTAACACCTTGGATTCCTTGAATACCAGTTGCACCTGCAGCACCAACTCCTGTTGTACCTTGATTACCGATAGGTCCTTGTACGCCAGTATTACCGACAATACCGGTTGATCCAATAATACCGGTAGGCCCTCTTAATCCTGTAACACCTTGGCTACCCTGTGCTCCGACAACGCCAGTATTACCTTGTATGCCTTGAGCTCCTACACCTGTTTGTCCAACATCACCTTGTAAGCCGGTTACACCCTGATTGCCCTGATTTCCTTGTACACCTTGGATTCCCTGTACACCAGTTTGTCCTTGAGCACCGGTTTGTCCGATGTTACCTTGGATACCTTGAATACCTTGAGAGCCTTGTAATCCAGTAGCACCCTGAGGTCCTTGAGGTCCTTGTACACCTTGTATACCTTGAGATCCAACACCTGTTTGACCTTGAATGCCTTGATTACCTTGTACACCTTGTATACCGGTAGATCCGATAATGCCTGTATTGCCTTGGCTACCTTGTAAGCCCGTTTGTCCTTGGATGCCGATAGAGCCGGTTACACCTTGATTGCCAACGCCAGTAACACCTTGAGCCCCTAATCCTGTAACACCTTTAACTCCAGTTGCGCCTTGAGCACCTTCAAGTCCAGTTGCACCTTGGATACCTGTTTCTCCTACAGGTCCTCCTGAAGGTCCTGTAACTCCATCAATACCTTGTAATCCTGTAACACCTTGGAGTCCTGTATCACCTTGAGGTCCTCCATATGCTCCTGTGGGACCAATTAGTCCAGTTTCACCTTGTATGCCAGCACCAGTATTACCTTGAATTCCTGTTGGACCAATTAAGCCAGTAAAGCCTTGTTCACCGAGGTTACCTTGAATACCTTGAATACCTGTTGTTCCTTGCAAGCCAGTAGCTCCGATGCCGGTAACACCTTGCATGCCGGTATAGCCTCTATCACCTTGAAGACCTTGTATACCTTGTAAGCCTGTGTTACCTTGAGTGCCTTGAGATCCTTGACCGCCTTGAATACCTTGTGTGCCTTGTTCACCTTGAAGTCCGGTAGCACCTTGAGCACCTTGAATACCTTGTGAGCCTTGAGCACCAGTATTACCTTGGCTGCCTGTTTGACCGATAAGGCCTGTAGGACCGATTAGACCAGTTACACCTTGAATGCCTGCACCAGTTTCACCCTGGATACCAGTTTCACCTTGAGTACCTACGCCTGTAGCACCGTAACTTATTCCTGTAACACCTTGAAGACCTGTAGAACCTGAAGGACCGACAATACCTGTTGTACCTTGAGCACCTACACCAGTAGCACCTCTAATGCCTTGAGCACCTGTAAAACCAGGTGTGACGTTCTTTAATACAATAACTTCTAAAATGTTGTTCTGTTGAATCCATGAAGCATTTTGCCATGAGTTTAGAGTGTAGTGATATTGACCATCACCGTCAGTGTGAGTACCTGTGATTGTGCAAACAAGTGGATCACGATTTGGTGCTGTGAAACATAAAGTTGTTCCAATATACAAGTTTTGCAACCATAATGTAGTTGTGTCAGTACCAAAATTAAACTTAACATCACGTAAAGTGTAGTTATTAATTTCAGGAGTTGTAACTAAATACATTTTACCGACATCAGGAATTCCAACATCAGGTTGACTTTCACTTATTGTTATAGCTTGAACAATCCGTGAATATGAAGTATAAGTTATTCCTGTTTGTCCAATTAATCCAGTTGCTCCCTGCGGTCCTCCTAAAGGTCCTGTTGTACCTTGTACACCAGTTGCTCCGATCATTCCTGTAATGCCGAGGCCAGTAAAACCTCTTAAGCCTGTAATTCCTTGAGCACCTGTATTACCTATAGGTCCTTGAAAGCCCTGAATACCTTGTTGTCCAGTTACACCTTGGAATGAAAGTCCTGTTTGACCTTGAATACCAGCACCAGTATTACCTTGAACACCAGTAGATCCTTGAATACCGGTAGGTCCTATTAGTCCAGTGATACCTTGAGCTCCGACTCCTGTTGCACCTTGATCACCTTGAATACCTTGTAATCCAGTTTCTCCAATAGGTCCTTGTGATGGTCCAGTTACTCCCTGTACTCCTGTTACTCCGTCAAGTCCTATTCCGGCAGCACCAGTAGCACCTTGAATACCTGTAGCACCTTGATCTCCTGCTCCAGAAGGTATGTTTGCTATTTCACTCCAATCAACTGATGCTGATGCTGATAATAGACCATCAGTATTTTTAACAAAACCAGAAGTTAAAGATCTGACAGTAACAACACCTGTAATGTCAACATCTGTTTGAGGATCAGTATTACCGAAAGCTACTTTGTTACCATTGATGAAGATGGGTGAATTGCCAATGATGTTTGAACCACCACTAAACTTACATACGTAACCATCAGAACCAACTGTAGTTATGATAACTGGTTTGTCAGGTATATTACTCCAAAAAGGAGCTGAAAATAGATCTGAAATACGATCTCTAGAAATTAGACCATCTAATACTGTATCAATTAATGCTTCATGGAAAGCAAATTCTCGTCCGCCCCAAGGAGGCAAAGTATCTACAGTATTAAGCGTAAAGCCTCTATAGACAATTGGTTCAGCCATGTTATAACCTCTCTATTTTGTTAAAAAAGATTTTGTGCCTTGAAATAGTTTGTACAATACAGAAGCACCTTGCGCTTGTTGAACAGGTGATGCAGGAATAGGAGTTTGAGTAGAAGACAGTGCTTTTGGTGATGCACCTTTAGCACCGGCACCTAAGTAAGTCGAAGGAACTTTTTCAGTCGACTTGATGATAACTTCCTGCAATTCAATTGTAAAGCGCAATACTTCTTGATTGTCTTTATTTCTTGGAATAGTCAAACTCAATATGGCCATATTGTCATATGAGTTGAGACGAGTGACGACCGTAATAAGTTTTCTAGAATCTCTTAATTGCATTAACTCTTTAAATACCGCATCAGAGTATTTCTTTTGTGATTGTAGACTGTACTTAAAAGTTCTTGCTATTAAAGCCGGATCAGGAAACGGCAAAGGGAAATTAGATACTATACCTTCAATTGTAAGCCGCTTAGGTTCATTGAAAATATGATCTGCTATTGTTTCACCTGTCTCAATAGGAAACTGAGTAATCTTTGACGCAAACTGGTGCGTCTCCTCTATTGAAGCATCTAAGATAATAGTATCTATCTTAGCAAGAGTCGGTTTTCTAACAATCAATGCTAAAGCAGCAGTACCAGCAACAGCTCCGACTGCTCCTAATTGACCTACAGTTGGCATTGTAATTGTTCCTTATTGTGCATAGGCCGCAGCTCTTAAATGAGTTTGAAATACTGACTCAGCTGCATCTTTAGCTGCTTTCTTAATAAAATCTATTTGAGATGACGGTGTACCCTGTGGCACGGCAACATTAACAGTTGTATTGAAAGTGCTTACATTATTTGTAGCACCTGAATTACTTGTTCTTGCTATTTCAGGCGATACTAATGACGCAGGAGAAGTTGGCAAATTTGCAATAAGATTAGTCTTAGTTGAAAGTTTTGTTGATGGAGCGGTTGTTGTCGTTGCACCCTTAGCTGGTGTAGGATGCCAGCCTGGATCCCATCCTTTTAAAGGATCATAACGAAACGTCAATACATCAAACACAAATTTTACTTTATCTACTACTTTTTCAACATCTTCAATCAATTTCTTAAAGGGTGATCCCTGACTTTTCAATGAATTATAAAAGTTAGAGACTGCATTTGCTAAACTGTCCCAAGTTGATTTGAGAGACTCAAAAGCAAATACTAATGGAGACGCAACTGTTTCAAATACAGGCTTAACCTTATCATAGAATACTTTGATTACATTCCACAAAGCAGAGAATACAGGTTTTGCAACACTCAAAACTTTTGTTATAGCAAAAGATGCAGCGTCCCACAATGACATGAAACTAGTCTTAATAGAATAGATTATGGGCGATATGACAGTATAAATATTACTGAATGAGTATATTGCAGCTTTAGAGATTAGATCCCAAACATCCTCTGCAACATGCCAAAGATCAATAATAAAGTCTTTAACGCCTTTGAAAAATGTCTTTACCTGAGCAAGGTATTGAGCAGGTGATTCTTTGACGATCATGCCAAAGACAGATTTCTTACCTTGCATGAAGGCAATGAAATCTTGAACTATTAGGAATACGATAAGTATTTCAGCAGCAATTGCTTTGAATTTCCATACCCACATTGCAATTGATTTGATCCGGTTGAAGAGTCCTGCAAACATGAAGCCTAATTTAGAAAAGACTTTACCAAAGACTGAAGGTAAAGACTTTAAGTCAAGGAATAGTAATGAAGCTATAGCAAATCCAATTCCTTTAAAGAATTTCTTAAATGCTAGTCCTATTTTCTCAAGTACACCAACTTCTTTCTTGAGTCTGCCACCTGCTCCAAGTAGGCCTAAACCAGCTCCGCCTTCAGATAAAGCTAATCCTCTTAAAGCCATTGATTGTCTTGTAATGGCTGCTGTATCAGCATTGCGAAGACCGATGTTAGCTTCTAAAGAAAGAGCAGATTGTCTAGTTACAATTGCATTTTGTTCTGTTGCAAATGTGTTAGCTCTCTTTGCAACTGTATTTGATGTTTCTGCTTTTGTAAGACCAAGAACCTGTCTAACAACATCTTGATTAATCTTAATCTCAGTCCGTCTCAAATTAATGTAAGTAATAATCGACAGGAATGACGCAGCAAGCTTTGCAGCAAATGTAATTACAGATCCTGTTAAGACAGCCAAAGGTCCAATTGCAGCTATAATGCCTGCAGCAAAAAGTGCAAATGGTGATTTTGAGCTTCTTATTTTTTCAGTTAATCTGTCTACATAATCAGTTATTTTATTTAGGACTTCAGCAACTGGTGTCCATTTGAGAATGTAATCACCTAAAGAGAGTCTAGCTTCATTGAGAGCGTTAGTCATTCGCTGCCAACTGCCTGCAACTATATTATTTAGATCATTTGCATAATTAGCATGTTTAGCAGCAAGTCGATCAAGAGCATTGTATAAATTTTGTTTTGTGATTAGTTCTAAGTTAGATGATTCAAGTTTTTTGAGTTTTAAATCACCTTCCATGCCTTCCATTTTGCCATAGTACGGTTCTAACTCTTTCTTCAATTCATCTACCAAGGGCTTGCCGCCAAGCATTCTTAATGCACCGATATTAATCTTACCGCCTAATTGCACCTTGGACATTGCAGTTAAGGCTAGACTTATCTTTTCAGGATCAAATAAGGTAACTTGGCCTAATGTCTTTAACTTTGAAGCGATTTGATCTATAGGCATTCCCATCTGAAGCATTGTCTTTGAATAACCTAACAAATCATCATAATCAAATGCACCCTTAGTCGTCTTTTCTAAATCTTTCAATTGATTGTTGAGTAGAGCTAAGGAAGCTTCAGCTTCAGTTACAGAACCTGTTTGATCTTGTACTAGTTGTCTTAGATCAAGCTGTAACTTCTGCATTTTTGCAGAAAGCACAGTTGAGTAGATGCCTAAGCCAATTAAAGGAGTCGTGACAAACATAGACATTCGTTGACCGAATTGTTTGACACCTTCGCCTACTTTGGAGAGGCCTTCAAATGTTTCTTTGGATCGTTTATTTATCTCTTTAAGGTCATTAGTCAGACGCTTTAGAGGACTTTCCTCTATGTCAAAACCAACCTTGTGGATAAATTCAGATAGTATCATTGAGGCTTAGCCTGTGCTTGAGGAGTTTGAGCAGCTTGAGCAGACTGTACAGCTATAGGTTTGTCCATAGAATTGATAATTATACTTGTCACCATTCCAACAGCAGTTATGATAATAAAGAACAGAATCCAATCTAGACGATTGTCAATTCTGTCGATTCTACTATTAAGTGTCTGGTGCTGTGTGTCACAAAAACGTGCTGTTACATAATCATCTGGCATATCGGTTTTCCTTCGATGCTGTATCATTATTATGGCTTTGTTTTAGCTTTTTCTATTTCTTTTTGTTCAAGATACTGTTTGATATCAAGCATCGCAATCATTCTTAAAGCATCATCAAAAGAGTAATATGTTTCAAGTTCCTTTAATGTCGCCAATTGTTCTAAGACAATTCTGAATATCAGTAATTCATTAAGGAGATCTGGGTCTGCACCTTTTAATTGATCCTGAGACTCTTCTTTTTGGGTGCTGATTCTGAGTCCGTATTGCTCTTGCTCGAATTGACTTGCAGTGGGGATGCTATTGCCGCTGTTGTCTTGTAGCTTTTCATCAGATTGCCAATAGCATCCTTTCCGAAAAAACTGTTAGAGTCAATTACCCAAGTGAGAACATTTAGAAGGTGTGGATATTCACCTGTAAAGTATTCATCAAATTTTTCTGAATCAATGAAGAGATTATTTCTTGATGTTTTGGCAAGAAGATCTACAATTAGTTGTATAGAACTATCATCAAGATTTGTGAGTAGAGACTTAAAGTCTCCATCAAAGATAGGACCAATTTGCTTAACAAGCCGTGTCATCAGCTTCAAAGCTTCTCTAGCAGGAAATTGAACTGTTGTGTAATCTATTTCATCAATCTTTTTTGTTAAAGTTTGACAAGCCATTAGAGTTCCTTTCTATTTACAGCCTAATCAAAAGATTCTAATCCATAGGCCTTCATAACCTATGGATTAGAATTATAGAATCTGATCAATTAAGCAGCAGTTGCTGCTGTGTTACTGCCTACAAATACATTGACATCAACCAAGAAAATTTTCCATTCTCTGTTGGTTGCTGTCTTGGATTCTTCAACCTTTGCAATACGTTTGATGTAACCCATTGCACTGAAGATGTTAGTCTTGCCTAACGTATCAGTAACAATGAAAGGAAATACGCCAAGACCAGTTTGTTCATCAACTAATGCATAAGCCGAAAGATCATCATTCGATGTTGAAGATTGAAGAAGTGTGAAAGTGGCAGTACCAGTTCTGTTATTAGATTTGACTCTAGTTACTTCACCGTCAGCGCCAACAACTTCACTAAACATGTCTTCATTTCTTTCAACATCAAGAAATGTACCGTCAGCAAAACCCTTAATTGTCTTGGTCCCAAAGACCATGACAATTTTCTTTGGATCTACCGTATAAAGCATTATAGCTCCTTATTTTTGAGGAGGGCCTTTGCAGGCCCTCTCTCTAATTGTTATTCAATCAATCAGGCAGTTGTTACAACACCATTAATCGTTACAGCGTGGATTGCACCAGCAAGATAGAATGTGAATCTGACGTTATTTAAAACGCGATTGTTTCTATCATTTGCAGATACACTTGAGAAAGCAGGTACTGTAACAAGGTATCCACCGATTACATTACCGTCAGTATCATTTTGTAACGGTGTTAAGCCGCCTGTGAAGATTCCTTTTTCACCAGATTGCTGAATTGCTGATTTGATTGCAGCAATACCAGAATCATCATAAGGAAGCTTGCTACCAGAAGACAGCTTCTGAAACACATTCGCCTGAATGTCAGCAGTGATATAGTCGATAAAGACAATCACGTCCATCCATTCACCGTCCGGAGTGTTTCCTTGCTCTGTCATATTGAGTCCGGCGATTGCCAGGCCAATGTTACAATTCTTAGCTTCAGCATTGATGATCTGTGTTCCAGACAAAGTGTCCACAGAGCAGCCAGCTAATGTCTTGAATTTACCTGTCCAAGAGCCGGGAGTCAGCGGAAGCACTTTCCCTAAATAAGCAGCATCATGGAATTGTGTATCTGCATATGCACTATAGAATGTTGCAGCTCTAGCATAAGCTGCTGTATGTGCCTTAGAGGCAACAGATGCATTGGCGGCAAGAGCAGCATCAACAGTAACTGAAGTGTTGATGATGACCATGTCAGTAGAAGCAATTACTGCAAATTTCTTGTTGGCTTCAACCCAATCCAAGAATGCAATCTGAAGCGCTCTTGCAGTGCTATTGCTTGATTTTCCAGCAACAACAGCTTGCGAAGACATTGCATCAACCAGAAGAGCACCGTACCAGTTATTGTTCTCAAGAGCAATAGCAGTAAGAGCTGTAGAAACTGACTCAGATCCGTAATCAAAGGCGGCAATTGCTGTTGTAGCAACTCCAATGGCCTGTGTTAGATCAAAATCCATAATGGCAGCAGATCCATCCTTAGGAACAACAACTATTGTAGTTGAAGTGCTAAGAGTGGTTGCGATTTCAGCTTTGACCTTCAATTGATCTTCAAGAGCACCAATTGTAGTAGCCAGATTAGTATCAAAATTTGTTGTAATCGCAACATCATTCAGATACGTTAAGATTGAGCCACCAGTTAAAGTACCGCTAAAGGTAAGAGTAATTGGTGTACTGACAAACATCTGTAAAGTACCTTCTAAGCTTGCAACTGCAATGCTTTTGACCGATATCGGTTTCGGTGTAGACGCACTCAGCGTAATGACCGAATAGTCATTTGTATAAGCTGATGTGTCATAAGTGGCCGATAAATCCGTATTGGCTTCAATTGCTGTTACGATATCTGCCATGGTTGTTGCCTTATTTGTATTGAAGGCAACAGATATAGGAATATCGTTAACAATCATTGTCGTTGTACCAGCAGTCATTGTACCGGTAATCCAAATATGCTTTGATACTGCATATGCAGATACAGCAATTTGGTTAACTGAAGGACTTTGTGCTGCAATCTTTTCAATCATTGCGTAGGTATAAGAGCCAGCACCACCGCAAAGATCAGCTGCTACAGAAGAAAGATCAGCAGTACTGTAGAAGTTGATGCGATTAGAAAAATTACAATCAGGGCTGAGTAAGTTGATGGTACTAAAACTAGGCTGTGTTATAGCCTGAGTATTTCTAGTAACAACAACGTTGACGATATCATTTAATGGCATGTTGTGCCTCCTCTTAAGTTAATGAACCTGAACTATTCTGATATAGATACGTCCAAACTAATATCTGTCTCTTGACTTGAGATTAATTTACCGTCAATGTTTGCTTCATTTATGGTCTTAGTGGTTGAGTCAGGACCATAAGTTTGATCGTAAGACGTTCTGAAATTGATATATGATACAGCTTTTTCAACCCAATGATCTTGTTCGGTAAAAGAAACGTCTTTGGCATCTTCGAAATCTAATACAATTATATCGGCTTGAGCAAAATCATCTATGTAATTAGATTGCCACAAAGTACTTAAAGTGTTATCTAAATTTGCAACTGCATCTGTTGAACCGAATAACATAACGGATACTGAAAAGTCTTTAGTAAAAAAGATTGTTTTGCGTCCCTCATCATTCGGCTTTGTTTCATCTGGCGATGATCCCTGAATTGTATTGACAGAATCAATATGTAAAACTATATACGGTCTTGCAGGCTGTGGAGCATTTTGATGTTGCCAAATCACAGGATACGTAGAAGCTTCTGATGCCCAAGTATAAATTGCATCTTGAATTGGTGACCAGTCTCTCATTGAGGCACCTTTGTTACAAGAGCCCAATAATTTGGTCTAACATTATTTGTCCAGCGCTTGACATGTGCAACTTCATATTGTTCATCAAATAGTCTTACTATATCAGGATTTGTTTTTCTATCTACTGTGACTGTTCTTAATTCAAAGTCAGTTATTAGAACATAAGAATCTGAACTTCTTCTTGCTTCCGGTAAGATCTCTAAATCTCTGCCAGTAGCAGGTTGCACAGTAGAAAAGAAATTAATGCTTTTGTGACCTGCTTCAACCCACTTACCTTTTACATATGACCCTGTATCAGCTCTTACTAAACTTAATTTCTTTCTTGGGATCATATTTTAACTGTTTCAGGTTCTGCTTTTGTAATGTCAGACACAATATAAGTGACAGAATTTCTCATCTGGCCAGTATTTATTAATGGTTTTTCTGACCCTTTGCCTTTTATAGTAGACATTGCTAATGGCGGTGCCTCAACATCATTGATTGCTCTTTTGATTTTAGACACCATAAATTCACCGATTAACTCTAAACCATTTTCAACTGTCCGTTCACCTGACATTATTTCAGAAGAAAGCTTTTTCTGTAACTTAGCTAACTTTTCTTTATTAGTAACAAGAGCGGGTCTCATAAACGGTCGTGAAGGTATTGTAACCGAATTGCCCCGGCCTGCTCTTGTAGTTCCAAATTCTTGAGTAGCTGCAATTAAAGCGATATCAGCCATTGTTTTTGATTCTGATTCTGAGCCTTTAGTAGGCTCTCCTGGTTCTTTACCTGACGGAAAGCCCACCTTAACATACATTGTCTTCATTTCTTTGAGAATCTTAGTAAGGTGCTCTTCACCTCGTCTGTTCTCTGAAAATGAATAGCTCATGAATTGCTAATCCTTGTCATGGGCAAAAAGAACGATCCCTTGATCATTTCAATTAATTCTTGTCCCCATATAGTAGTTACAAGGTCACCAAATTTCTTTAGATCAGCGTCATTTACTTTGACTGAGATACTAACTTCACCTTCGCTTTCACTTGTAATGAAGCCAGCGATTTGACCTTTACCGCCTGAATTGTCCCTTGATTCTCTGCGGACAATCAGATGTAACGTCCGTAAGGCAATAGCAATATCCTTACGGGAATAATTAGTTCCCGTAAGGACTTGATCGTCATAAGCCCCTGTCATAGACGCAGCATAAGCGATCAACTGATCTATTCCAGGGTAGCTTACATATTCAGGTGCTCTGACCTGAATAACATCAATTGCCGGCATTGTTAGATGCCTTCCTTGATGTTAATTGCCTTGGGATAATATGCAATGACCGAGCTGGAACGATAGTGGCAAGGAACAATGAATTCCAAACCACGTTCCTGCACTGGAAGCTGTTCGAACGGCTGAGGAATCTCATAAGTCAGCACGTCAGGATTTCTCTCGAAAGCAACCAAGCAGTTAACAGGAGTAGAACTTCCATCACTCGGCTTCTTTGTTATGTAGGTCGAAGAAAGTTCATTGACCGCATAAAAAGAAACACCAGGATTGTTATCCTTCAAGAACTGAAGGATCGTGGTATCACTAATTGTGGAACGCGGTGTCCGTGCCAAAATTGCATAATGAGCAACCGGCATAAGCACCGTATCAGCTTGATGAATATTCAACGTATTCACCATCACGGCAGTAATAGCATCATTAACATCATTAATGATCTGCTCAACTGTAAGAGCAAGACTTCCGCTACTCAGCCAAGCGCCATTAAGAGCAGTGGTGTGCTGCACGTCCGCATTATAAATAAGACCAGTAAGACCAGCATAAGTAGCAGTACCATTAGCAAACCAACCGTACTTGTTGATCGTCCGTTCATAGATATCTCTTGCCGCATTGGCTTTGCGCTGTTCTAAAGGCACATTACCAAACAGCGATTCTCTGATTTCGTCCAGAGTATAACCGTAGGAAAGACCAAAGGGTTGGACCATGTAAGGAAATTCTTTCCCAAATGTATCCACTCTTGGAAGATCCTGACCGTTATGGGCTATAGGAGCAGCTTCGCCAACCGAATTATACTGTCTATAGGTAATGGTCTTGGCACCTGGACCGGCTTCTGTTGAAACGGGAATTAACGTCTGGGCAAGAGTAGCAGGATACTTAACATCATAGGTTTTAGCCTTGATGAACTCCAGCTGTCTGGCAAAGAAAGCAGCTTCACCAGCATCAAAACGTCTCGAAGCCATAAGGAAAGACTCATCCGAGCGAATCTTCGCAATGGCTGCATCACTGAAACCAACTACTTTGTCAAAAGAATCAAGCTTTGTCTTGTCAAAACCTCTGCGGATTTGATAGGCATCCATAGCATTACGAAAATTTGATTCAAACTTTTCGAATGCATCCGTATGTCTAGTCTGAATTTTTTCCGGCATTGTCTCTCTCCTTTGTTTGTAAAGAAAAAAGAGCTCCTATTTTGAAATAAGAGCTCTTTATGTTATTGTTCTGTTAAATTAAGCAGTAGCTCCAGTTACACCCTGAATACCAGTCGTACCTTGAGCACCAGCAAGGCCAGTCGAACCAACCAGACCAGTCACACCGTCAAGGCCTGTTTCACCTTGAATACCAGTTTCGCCTTGAGCACCTTCAAGACCAGTTGCTCCAACATCACCAGCAGCAATCATTGGGAGGTTGAGTTCAACCAATGCAACTCCTGCTCCTGTGACAGAGCTGCGATACATTGCACCGGGAACCAGAATGGCATTTGTGGAATCAGCACGGCTTTTACCAGCATCAGCACCGGTATAGACCACATAAACTGCTCCGCCAGAAGTGACAGAACCATTTGTTTGAACCCAAATAGTTCCTTTTCTGACGATATTTGCTGTCTCATACTGAGCATATTTGGCACTGGAAACTGAAAACGGATATGCTTGTTCAGAATGTTGCTGAGTTGTGAAACCGATAAGTGCATCAGAAACAGCTGTAAGAACAGTGATGCCTTTATTTGGCGATGTGAAATTCGGAACAACTGCTCCAAGCTTTACACCAAGACCAAAACCAACACCGGCTGCATTTTCAACCGTGTAGGATTCGATGGTTGCATTTCTGATATCAGCAATCAGACCAGCGAAAGCCGCATCAGGGCTCAACGAATAAGTAGTCTGTCCACCCATGAAAAACTCCTTTAAGTTATTGTTTGACGATTAAAAACCTTACTTAC
>ERZ724518.562-NODE-562-length-16091-cov-23.166687_pt1 | contig 16091 bp, 14 predicted proteins | sample MGYA00376051_ERZ724518 | MGnify/ENA primary metagenome ERZ724518 (study PRJEB28724, sample SAMN07190885) | wastewater metagenome | isolation source: influent of sewage treatment plant in Hong Hong | place: Hong Kong | collected 2016-03-17 ... | reverse complement strand
GCTACCACAGCTGATCTTTTCTTGTCTGAATAACAGACTATGACGGTCACCTTAATGTCAGCTGACTAGCTGTAACTATATTCCACCTACCAATCTCACTACGTCGGTCACCGTTCTGTTATTTTTCCTTTGCAACCGGATAGCTTTTCCTACTATTGTCGTACTCATCGTTCAGTAACATTTTACTACAACGTTACTTCTTTTTGCTCCGTTTTGCCTCCGCACCAACGTTCCTGAGCCCTCCAGGCGTGCATCCAAGTCCTCCTGGGACAGATCTCAGTCCTGCGGGGACTTTCAGGACCATCGTTGAACTGATCCCCCTCCATTCATAAACGCATACGTTTACCCGTTAACGCCATTCAATATCGTTTGACAAACGTTTTTCAAAGCCTATATTGGGTCAATGTTGTACTAGGAATTTGAACTGGCAGGGAGCTCCCATTGAGGGCGAGAGTCATGAAAATGCAACGTGGACATTTACTGCCTGTCGTGGCCATCAGCCTGATGGCAGCGGCACTTCCGGCACTGGCCGAAACCGTGACAGTCAACACCGTCACCACCGCCCTTCCAGGCGAAACCGTCGGGCAGATGGTCGCTCGGGTCACCCCACTCCTGCAAGACATGGCGCTCAAGCAGCAGCGCGGCACCCTTGCCCGCGTCACCTCCGACGACGGTAACCGCATGGATCGACAGCTGCAGATGGTGCAAGGCGGAATTGTCGACAGCCAGCTGGTCTCGGTGACCTCAGCGGACAGCGGTCAGATGCGGGTAACGATGTCCTTTGACCTCGATATGAAGTCCGGCCAGGAGTATGGCCAGATGAGCGCTCAGAACATGACCCTGAAGGCTCACCTGGGTGAGCTGTCTGACGCGGCAGCGTCCAACCCGGTAAGCCGTGCAGCCTTGTCGGATGAGGCGAAGCGCAAGTACGAGTCCATGGCGTCCATTTCCGGCACCACCAGCACAGTACGAAGCGGGCTGGCCACCTCCAAGCTCGGTGGTCAGGTCAAACTGGCCAACACCACAGTGTGCAACCGTGACTATCAGGTAGTGTCCGTAAAGGACTTCTCCATCCAGCCCGGCCTCAACGACACCGTCAACGCGCAAGCCACAGTGGTGGTGAAAGCGATAGTGGATGATTGCGCTGAACATCACTTCACAGTCGGCTCATGGCTCGGCCAGACCCGGACCATGACCGTTATTGGTTTTGGGCGCGGCAGTTATAGTGGCAATCTTTCCAACGCCGACCCCGAGGATATGGGGTTCGCCGGGCAGAAGTACCTCCATTACGTGCCGGGGGAATTGGTGGACACTGACCGTAGGCTCAAGGCGGATTCCGGTGATCGCACTACCCATCTGAACTGGGGCTACAAGATCCTCGACACGGTTCAAAGTGAGAATGAGGTCGTCTTCAACTACCACGTCGAGGGTGTACCGCGCTCCCTGCTGACCTCCTCCGACGAGCTGATTTTTAAAGTCGTGCCGGGAGCCTAACGCTCCTTGCACTCCGAATCGTCAGGTTCACCCCAAAGCCACCTGACCTGTTGCCGAACTCAGATGTGGGTTCGGCTTTTTTACATGGAGCGTCCCCTATGGAACGGCTGTCCCAGCTGATGACTACCTTTCAGGCCAGCTATGGAATCAACCTCTTCGTCTTTCTGTTCTTTGCAGCCCTCATCGTGGTGGGGCGCACCTCATGGGGCAAAGGGAAGTTAGCTGAGATGGGCTCTAACTTTGCCCTGCGGGTTTTTCTTGACCGCAAGAAGTACCATCTGCTCCATGACCTCACCCTGCCTACACCAAACGGCACCACCCAGATAGACCATGTGCTGGTGTCACCCTATGGGGTGTTCGTGATCGAGACCAAGAACATGGGCGGCTGGATCTTCGGTGACGCCAAGCAACCGACCTGGACCCAGACGTTTTACCGCAAAAAATTTCGATTCCAGAATCCTCTCAGGCAGAACTACCTGCATGTGAAGACCATACAAGAGGTGCTGGCGCTGGCCGATGAGCAGATCCACTCGCTGGTCGTGTTCTTAGGCGATGCGAAGTTCAAGACCCCGATGCCAGACAACGTGATCAAGGGTGGTGTGGTCCCTTGGGTCAAGCGCAAGCAAGAGGTCTTGCTCTCCGATGAACAAGTGAAGGTCTGCATCAGGAAGCTCGAAAAGCAGCGACTCACCCCAGGCTACAAGACCAATAAGGCCCACATAGCCAACCTCAATGCTCGCCATGGCAAACGGGGCCGGTCGAGAGTTGCGACCACACCAAAGCCGGTTCCAGCCACACACCAGCGCGAGGAAACCGCGGGCACCGCCCCAGTGGCCGCCAATGAGCCGGTATTTACCCGGACTGACCTGCCTAACGTGGCCCCGCAAGACGAGCTGAGCGGCGCGAAAGACGTCAGCGGTTACGTCAGGAAGCTCTGTCCAAAGTGCAGCAGCCCGATGGTGACACGGGTCGGCAAGCGCGGAGCGCTAGAGGGGGAACACTTCTGGGGGTGCAGCGCTTACCCTAAGTGCCACACCATCGAGATCATGGAGAAGCCTGCGCCGGGGAGCGCGGGTGCAGCAGCTGTTGAAGTCAGCCTCCAGCCCTGTGTGAAGTGCGAAGGTTTCCTGGTGCCGCGAATAGGCACACGGGGCGCGATGAAGGGCCAGCCATTTTTAGGGTGCAGCAACTATCCGAAGTGTCGCAACATCGTGCTGCAGAGTGAGGGTGGAGAGCCGCGGCTCGCACTGGACGGACCACTTAGTGCGTGATAGGTTGGAAACGTCTTTAGGGTTTCCCATACCCAGACATCAACTCAGACCAAACCTGTATTGGAAGCAGTGACCCTGCTTCCCTTTTCACTTCCTAGTGGGTCTCCAGCCCTTGTACGCGCCGGGTGAGATAGTAGCGCCGGAACTTCCAGTGAACAGCTCGGGACATCGCACAGGCGCTGGCACAGGTACCAAAACAGAGCCACATGTAGGGGCTGTAGCCGGTCTGGATCACCCCACAACCAAGCCCGCATAGGCCGCCAATCACAAACGAGCGGCACACATCCCGCAACTCAAAATTGCCTTTTATCAATCCCTTCCGCTTGCGCACACGAACCTCCCTGTCAAGGTTAACGCCTTGTTACAGTAGATTACGAGTTCGGTAAGATTGCAACCCACGGCGCGAAAGCCGAAGCAATGAAGGGCTTCCTGCACGAGCCAGGAAACCCTGTGGAGACTACGTGACTGCCCGAGTCATCGCAGATCGGGCAGCGGTTATATCGAGGGTCTAAACCGCTTCGAGGATGGGCTCGTCAGCAACGTTCATCAACATGCCATGTTCGTCACGCGGCTCATTCCAGAACGCCACCCACTTGGCAATGACCGATGCCGCCTGGTTGCCTGCCTGACACGCCCAATCCCTCCCGTAGGGGGTGCAGCCCCAGAGCAGGCCGTATTGCGGCTCCAGATGCAGATAGCAGCCGTTCGCGAACTCAACCCTTGAACCCATATTGTCTTTGATAGCAGCGACCAGCGCCTGCCTATCCAGCGGCTCTAACCGCACAACCTGTTGTTGCAAAGCCTACCTCCTTGCCTACCTCTGCTACCTGAGCCTCATGGCGCTCCTGCAGCACTGACAATCACTGTTCGACTCTCCATTCCTGCGGGCTGGCGTCTGTCGCTTCTCTGTGGCCCATCGGATGACCACGCGCAGCAGGGTATCAATCATTGCTGAAAATACTTTGACCGACCTCGCAAAGCCTTGAAGAACCTACCTTTCATCGAATAATCGGATCCGGCAACGCGCCCTTGATTTGCTTGATCTCATCTGGCAGTCCGGGGAAGACATCGAGCGCACTGAGCTTGGTAAATTCGGCCAGGCTCAGCTTGGCCACACTCTGATCGGTGCCATTAGCAACCAGGTACACGCCAACGCTGTTTGCTCCGGGTGAATACACTGCCTTGAAGATGGCCGTCGGGATCGGGACCATGGTGCCAGGCAGGGTTTTCACCTCGCCCAGATAGATCGGCCCTGTGACCACGTTGACTACCCCTTTCTTGGCCATGTAACGCACCGTCTGCTCTATGTCCGACCAGATCCCACGATTCACTTCTGGGGTCATCGGCACCACGTTGGAGAGGGCAAAAGATTCCCGCTGGGTGGCCTGGGTGCTGAAGTCTCCGGCTGGCGCAAGGTGGCCTCGGTCGAGTCCCGAATGTTTATAGATAAAGGACGACACTCGCACCTCTTCCGGCAAGCGGTAATCCTCGTAGAACTCGTGGTCACCGCGGCTGATTTCAAAGGCCCCCTTTATCTGTCGCGGGGTCAGCTTTTCGACAGAATAGATCGCGGTGCGATTCTGTGCGGACAGCATCACCGCATGTTCAGACCCGCACAACTCATAAAAATCGCCTTCTAGGGGTGCTGTGATCTCGGGCTCGCGCTCAGCCAGGTAGAGCTGCGGACACTCACTGGCATTCACCCCTACGGTGAACAGGGCCAGCAGAGCCGGTGCCACAATCCGTCGAACCAAAGCAGTACGCTGGCCAAATTCAACGCCACAGACACTGCAAGTGCAGTCATTGGCTGACTCCACCAAGCCATAGCACGAGTGACAGAAGCGCAAGCCACTCGCTTTATTGCCAGTGAACGGGATGGCGGGTATCTTGCTCAGCATAGCGCCCCCATAAACGCATTTAATTGGCCGTGATTGCCATCTTAGAGCATTCTGGTTAGCAACTGAACAGGATTTCTCATGCTGTCGAGCGAACAAGCCATCATTGCCGACGCGGTCGTGTCGCGCACCGGTAACAACCTGACCGTCGCCCTGCCAGGGTCCGGAAAATCGACCACCTGCATAGCGGGACTGGTGAAATTATTGGAGCAAAACCGCAAGGCTCGGCCCTGGATGGTCACCTTCACCCGCGCCGCCACCACCAGCATTGCCAATAAACTACGCCTGCTGCTCAGTAAAAAGGACTTCGACCGGGTTGGGGTCTCCACCTTCCACGGCATCATCCTTGAGCAGTACAAGACCCTGCCCAAGCAGTGTGACCTCATCATGGATGGACGGTTTGAGGGCAAGGTCAGCGAAGCCATGATGGCCTGCGGCTATATGGGTGAGCACGACGAAGCCAAGCAGACCATCGACCTTGAAACCCGCCAGCTGAACATGGACGTCAACACCATCTCCACCATCACCCGCACCTACCTGAGTGTGCTGGAAGAGCGCAATCTCATCGACTTCAACCTGATGTGCAGAGAAGTGGTGTTTGGTCTGCGCAAGGGCGCAATCAAGCGGCTCGCCATCACCCACATGATCGTGGACGAGTTCCAAGACACGGACGAGGTCCAATTGGCCTGGATGGAAGAACATGCGCTCAGCGGGGTGTCCATCACCGCTGTCGGTGATGATGACCAGAGCATTTATTCTTTCCGGGGGGGACTCGGCTTCAAGATCATGTCCCAGTTCACCGAGCGCTTTGATGCCAAGACCTACTACCTCTCTACCTGCTACCGCTGCGGCGGCGACATCCTGAAGGCCGCTGAGCGCATCATCACCACCAACCAGGGACGGATCCCCAAGGAGATGAAGGCGGCCGCCGACCACGCGGGCAACGTGACCATCATTCAAGCCGCAAACCGCGAGCTCTCCTATGAGAGCCTGGTTGAGAACATCACCCGCCACACCGGCAGCTGGGCAGTGCTGGCACGCACGGGTTTTCATCTGGACAAGATTGAGCTGCTACTGCACAGCCAAAAGATTGCTTGCCGGAGGACAGCGGGCCGCTCGATCTGGACCACCTCCACCGGAGATAGCTTGCTGCGGGTGTTCAGAATGATCCTCAACCAGAACGTGGATGACAGCGCTCATTACGCCCTGACCGCCCTGATGAAGTTACAGGGGGACGACCTCAACGAGTTCGAAAAGCGGGGAGCCATGAACATCTCGGCGGCCCTGTACCTGCTTCCCGAGAGCAAGGGGAAGCAGCTGCTGCAGGTGGTGACGACGGTCTTTGCCGACACCATCAACCCGGTCTTTATCAAGCGCAACATAACCCTCCTGACTGCAGCCATTGAGCAGCTGGTCGAGGAGAAGAAGAACCTCGCGATTGCACGGAGCATCCTCAAGATCTTGGAGGAGAGCACCGGCAGCTGGCACGAGCGGCTGACCATGTTTGTCGGCAGGCTGACGCCGACGCGGGAGAACAAGGAGCTCAAGCTGGAGCCTACCGTCGTGGTACTCACCACCCTGCACGGCTCGAAGGGGCTGGAGTGGGACAATGTGGCTATCGTGGACTGCAACGTGAAAAGCATCCCCAGTCCCAAGGTCGATACCGAAGAGGGGATCGAGGAAGAGCGCCGCCTGATGTATGTCGGGATGACGCGGGCTATTCATCGCCTCGAACTGCATACCCACGGGGAGCGGTCCCACTATCTCGATGAGCTGCTGCTGGACCGCCTGCTGCCGGTTAAATGGGTGCGCTATCTGGCCGATCCGAACGAACCGGGCTACGGTCCCTTTTCTGACATAAACGCTGCATGATGGCTTGACAGGGTAAAGTTGTGCAAATATGTTAGTCGTGAGGCTACCCTTTGCCCGCATACTCCGCCCTCTTGGGCCATCGGCTCCACCAGCTGTCGTCCTCCCAGGACATCAGCACTCATGTGAAGCCCCGCGCTTTGCGCTGTGACAGTGACCCCACTCCCCAAGCCTGCCGCTTTACGCTGCCACAGGGTTTGAAGGACTGGGGCTATTGTCATGCGTCGCACTTACCCTTGGTCACACAGACCAAGCCCGGTTTCCCCAATCGTGTTGAATAATCTTCTCAAGCATATATTGCTTGTTTAGTGCTTTCTTCACGCAAGTTTAAGCGTTCCTTGTCAATCAAACGCGGCGTCCTGTAATCGCAGTACGTGACAGTAACGAGTTGTTAGTGAAAACATCACAACGCACCTCGCTGCTTGCTTTAAGAGTCCGTTGCCCTCTCAAAACCGCAACACCTGCAGTACCCTTCCTTCTGGAACCATCGAAACCACATTAATCTCAGCGATACACTACTGTCGTCCTGCCTTGCGATGATGACTGCTCCGGCTTTCTCTCCCAAGGAAGTGTTGACCTCAGCTAAGTTCCGCTGATTGAGCTCTGTGTTATTTCGATACCACCCCCATCCCTTTCGGATATTCCCCCCCTTCTGGTCCTATATCTCCATCTAGGAACCCGGTCTTTCTAATGGTCTCTCTTTCTGGTTGCTTGTGACTTGCTCACTTCGCACACCCAGTCACGCTAGACCGTTCCAAATTCCAAAAAGCAAAGCAATACCTTACCACCCGGATTGTTCGTCGAGCCTTGTTCTCAGCGATACACTCCTGTAGTCCTGCCTCGTGGATTTAACTGCTTCGGCATTATTCCCGAGGAAGTGTTGACCTCAGATAAGTTCCGCTGATTGAGCACTGCAATACCAACCATCCATCCTTTTGGATACCCACTCGCTGAGTATTTCACTCATTGAGTAACCCACTAATACCTTTTGGTAATTAACGCCTTCTGGCAGGAGTTTTATATGAAAAAGCTGATGAAGAAGTTCGCAAAGATGTTCAGTAACAAGCATGTGCAACCGCTGGCTCCAATGTATGACGAGGGTTTTTATGACACTCCGAGTTACTTGCGTGCTAAGAAATAATGTGGAGGTTTTATGAGTATCATTCAACAAGCGTGGGATCTTGTGTCTTCTCGCGGTGGATGGTCTTCTGTATATACGCTTTATCCAAGCGTTATGCAGGCCGCCACAAAGTCTCAGGTGCCCTGCCCATTTACTGGCAAAGGCGATACTAAATTCAGGCTCTATAAAGATTGGGAAGATTCAGGCGCTGGTTTTCATAACGATCTCGGTCGTATTCCTAGTGGAATTGATATGATCATGCACCTTGAACCCTCCTGTGAAAATAACCCCGGTAAAGCTGCCAAGCACATCATCAAATTGCTCGGCGGTACAGTTGCTCCCACCCAGGTCAAACATGTTGTTTCCAACCGCGTTCCCATCCTCCACGAGGATGAGATAAAGAAGCGTGCTGGAACTCTGCGTGCCCTGATGAACAGTGCTCAGCCCTCCGCTGGTCACCGTCTCTACAAGAGTTACTGCGAAAGCCGTGGCATCCCTGCGATACCGTGCGCTGATCTGCTCGTTGCAACCAATGTTTACCACCGCGACGAACACGCCACCGTGTCTCGCAAAAACGCCATCCTTGGAGTCATGAGAAAGCCAGACGGTTCAGTTGCTACTGTCCATCGGCTCTATCTTGATGAAAACGGTCATGGCATCAAAGGCGCTCATCGCAAGATGATGTTGCCTCCTCCGTGCCAGAAAAAAGAACTGTTGGGCTCCGCCATTCGTCTCGCACCGACCCGTAAAGGACCGCGTGGGAACATCTTGGCACTCACCGAAGGCATCGAGACTGGACTTGCTGTAATGGCTGGCTCTGGACTCCCTACCTGGTCGTGTTACTCAACTGCTCTGCTTGAAGCCGTACAGATCCCCAAAGAAGTCGAGAAAGTGATCATATTCGCTGACTACGACTACAACGGTGGAGCTGGACTTGATTCTGCTGAAACACTGGCGGTCAGATTACGGCAAGAAGGCTTCTGTGTTCGGATCCTCGTTCCTATGGAACCCCCAGGATTCGACAAAGAAGGTAAGAAAGGCGTTGATTGGTTGGATGTCTATAACTGTTCACGTCGTGAGTTTGTTAAACAGGTACGCGAGTGCTTGTTGCTAGACCTCTGATTACCCCTTAGTTGAATTAAGCCCTTTGGCTATGACCCCCTCTCTGACTATTCGGCCAGAGATCCAAACCTTTTGGTTATGACAATGTCCCTTTCGGACAAGGAGATTTATATGAACGCTACTAACGTTGTTACTCTGGACCCTGTTGTTGTTGATACCCCAGTCTTCGGATTGGAAGCTGCAAATATCAGGTTGCCAGAGCTCGGAATTGCATTCCCAGCTATTCACTGCGCTAACCCAGGTAAATATGCCGGACTCGTTCCAGCTGCTCCGCTCAATTATGTGGTGCCAGCTATGGAGTGTAAGAAAGCATTGATCTGGGCCAGCTCTCCATCCATGAGACAGTCCCTGCTTCTGCGTGGTGAAACCGGTACAGGTAAAACTGAACTGGTCACTTACCTCGCTGCTCGACTTGGTATTCCGCTCGCACGAGTTGAATGCCACGGCTCGATGACTCCCGACATCCTTGATGGCGGCGTCAGATTACTTCCAAACCCGCAAGGCGATGGAGTGATTACGAAGTACGTTTTGTCAGACATCATGAAGATCTATCGTGATGGTGGCTGGATACTGTTTGACGAGGTCGATAAGGTCTCCGATGAAGTCACCAGTCGCTTACACGCAATCTGTGATGGCAAATCTGTCACCATACCTGAAACCGGTGAAGTGATTGATAAGCACCCAAACACTCGTGTGTGGGGCACTTCCAACACTATCGGTGATGGTACTTCAGTCAGGTATTTGTCCTCCCGTCCTCTCGACGCTGCGTTTCGCGCACGTTGGGCTGGAATAGAGGTTAAGTACCTTCCTGCATCTGAAGAGTTGAGAATGCTAGAAATGGCTTTCCCTCGCTTCAAAAAAGGCTTTTTGACCGCAATGGTTAGACTTGCCAATGAGTGTCGCGATGCGGCTCTCGGTCCTGAACGTGATGGGAATATTGACCGTCCTATGGACAGCATCTATAGCACCCGCGCTCAGCGCAACGTGCTGGAAGCTGCCATGGCGTTCGGTTCGAAAACTCCCCTCATCGAGGCTATCAACTTCGCCTACCGCGATATGTTGAGCCAAGCCGACCGTGAAGTGTTTGATGGCATCTGCCAGAGAATACTGGGTATGAACTTGTCTACAGACCTCACCACCACTGGTGATCTGAACAATACCCTCTAAGCAGTCTCCCCCCGGCAAGCCCCTCCTGTTGTGTCCCTCACATTAGTCAGCAATGGCTAGTGCGATTGATCACACCCAGGAATCGAAGCCCGCTGCAATGTTGCAACGTGTTTCACCCCCTGTTCTCTCGGACAGGTAAACCCCTACTCCAACGGACGATGCCCCATCAGTCAGACATGACTGATGAGATTTGGCACGTCCGGCGGATATGAAACCCCAGCGCTGTGCGCTCTCTATTCGCTCTGCGAAAAAGGAAGATCTTATGAACGATTCAATGGAAGTGTTGATGAAAGTTGGTTTTGCTCTGGTCCAAAGCCCCATCAAGCGTGGGTCTGACGGCAAGGCAACTCTGAAAGGTGCAGAAGCAGTGCTGAATGGCAACCACCTGAACGGTGATGCCATCAACGCTGGCTCCGTCGTCTGGTTCCCAGGTGACAAACTGCGCTTCAAGTCGACCGTGTATCACGCCATCGACCGGTTAATCCAGTCTTACGGCGTTGCATGGGGAGCAGGTACCTTGGTACCTCTCGCCAAACTGGATCAACTGATCCATGAGTTTGAGATAGAGAAGGGACGGTTCATGAATGAGGTTGATTTGCTTCAGCCGGTTTACGATCGCTTGATCGACGACCACAAGAGCAAACAACCTGCTGCAGTGCAGAGTGTTATTGATGCAGTGCGCTTGCCTTGGGATACCTTCCGGGCAACGTTCAAGATCCACATGCCGACTCCGTCGGTCTTCCAACCTCTCACTGACGACCTCAATGGTTGTGCCAATGAGATTGTCGACACGGCGATGGATGAAATATCCAAAGACGCGCAAGGCATGATCAATAAGCTGCTCGGTAAATCTCAGATCGACCCCAAGTCGATTAAGCCCATCAAACGGCTTGCTGAGAAGTGCAAAGACTTCGCGATACTGCACCCAGCTTTTGGGTCGTTTAGCGATGCCTTTGACACCCTGGCCGCCACGCTTGTCCCGCCCCTGGTTGGTGACAAGCAAATGAACGTGCTCGCATACCTCGGTGTGCTGGCAGACCCACAGGCAATCAATACCTGGATGACCAACAACCAGGCTGAAGTCGATGGCGATCTGCTTAACAGCATCTTCAATCCAGCAGGTACCACTTCGGTAGCACCTGCACCCGTGTTCACCCCGGCCACTGTTGCAGCACCAGCTGTAACGGTTGACGGTGGATACGATTGGGAATCCTTTGGGATTTAACTATGCCTTCTGGCCATCAACCCTCCTTAACCGGAGGGTTTTTTTTTCAAGGAATGAAATCATGAAAAAATTAAACCTGCGGGTTCTGAGCACCTTGGGTTCCACCGTTGGCGGAGCAAACACCAAGGTAGTAACTGGCCATGGCACCTACTGCCAACAAGTTGGCCATAACTGGGTGATCACGGTTGCCATCAACCAAAACATGACCGAACAGGACATGCTCTTGGTGGACGGCTACATCGACCATGAATGTGGTCATGTCCGCTTTACCGACTGGGACGTGGTGAAAGCCTCGTATGCTGCCGGTAGCACTGTGAAACACCTGACCAACATCCTTGAGGATATTCGGATCGAGGCTCTGATTGGTCTGCGCTACAAAGGCGCTGCCATCAACCTCAATCGCATGGTGCAGAAGCTGTGCGAAGGTGGCGATATGTGGTCTATGCCCTCCCAAGGCATGGGCCTGACCTCGCTGGTGTCCTGCTTCTACCTCTACGGTGGGCGCTATCACCTGCTCAAGCAGTTGGCCATGAAGGAGAGATCCGAACTGGCTTTCTCCCTGCTGCAAGGTCGCGTCAGCCCTGAGCTTCACGCGAAGTTCGTGGAAGGCTTTGTCCGGCTGAGCAAGATCAGTTCTTCCCAAGGCGCTCTCGTTTTGGCCCTCGACATTGTTGATTGGTTGAACGAGGCGAAAGAAGAGGAACAGCAGCAGAAAGAGCAGCAACAGCAACAGCAACAGCAACAGCAACAACAGCAGTCTGACTCTGAGGAATCGGAAGATGAAGGCGACGGTGCTGATGGTGACGCTGATGGCGATGCCGAAGGCGATGATGCTGAAGGTGAAACCGATGGTGATGCCGAAGGCGATGATGCTGAAGGTGATACCGATGGTGATGCCCAAGGCGATGCTGACAGTAAATCCGATGGTGATGCCCAAGGCGATGCTGACGGTGAATCCGATGGTGATGCCCAAGGCGATGCTGACGGTGAATCCGATGATGATGCCCAAGGCGATGCTGACGGTGAATCCAATGGTGATGCCCAAGGCGATGCCCAAGGCGAAGCTGACGGTGACGCAAGCGGTGACACTGACTCTCTGAACGGTACCGGCAACGGTCCGAGCGAGGGTGATACACCTGACCGTAACTGGTTCGACGATTGTGGTGACGAGATCATGCCGGAGGATATTTGCTCTGGTGTGGCCAAGCGCATGAACGCTCGATTCGAGGAAACGTATGAGCCCGGCACACTGGATCCCTTCGTGGATTCCATGGTGCTGACCCGCTACATGACCCCGAACAAGTGCCAGTACGAGATCAACCAACGTGCAGTGCAATCAGCTCAAACTTCATTGAAGAAATGGTGCGCGAGCTTTACCACCAGCAAAACCACTGCTCGTACCTCGGGCAGCAAGCTCAACGGGCGTCGGTTAGCTGGTATCCCTGCGGGCAATCTGCGGGTGTTTGAGCACAGTACCCGTGCAAAGACCCCCTCTGCTGCCGTGCAGATCATGCTGGACACCAGTGGATCCATGTGGCCTGTCACTCACCAACCGGCGGGTGTGGCCTGTGCCTCCCTGGTTAAAGCTCTGCAAGGTCTCAAGGACTTCGCGGTGTCTGTTATCCAGTTCAATGACGATGCAAACCTCGTTCATGACTGGGAGACCCGCGGACAGTTGAGCCAATTGTCCTGGCCAAATGGTTGCACAGAGACGGCGCAAGCCACCTTTGCTGCAATGGGAAATCTGGCTCACCGGAAGGAAGACACGAAGATCGTGTTCATCCTCACCGATGGCTATGGTGACCTGCGGGACGTCGTTCCTGCCGCACAAGAGCACGGCTGTGTGATTTGTGCCATTCGCTTTGGCGATGGTAACGAAATGCTGCACGGTCTGGCTCCTGAGCTCCAACCCTTCTGCGCTGACCTTGAACATCTCCCCGAGATGTTCGCTGAGGTTCTGCAGATGGTCATGGGCCGCAAGTAAACACGCCACCAGCCCACTACTCACCCCACCGGGTGCAGTCGTGGGCCTGGCGTCATTCCGTGACCCTCATCGGTCACACCCCCACTTAAGCACGCACCAGGCTGGTTCACCCTGAATCGGCCAATGCCTGCCTGTACCTCATCGCCATCCGGCGATACGACATTTCCCTTCTGGAATTACATGCCTTTTGGCAATGGAGCAATTCAATGAACACTACCGCACTGAAAACCGAAATTGGTGAGCTGGACTTCCCCGTAGCACCCTCCTTCGTGATGGACTTCGAGGATTTCATAGTCAAGCAAGAGGGCAATACCCTCAAGGTCGGCTATTTGGCTGACGATCTGGATGGTGAAGACCCGATGGTATGTTGCGATGGTCAGGGACACCTGTTCACCGCACACCGTCACGCACGAGACGAACACCCGCACATGCAAGAAGCGCTGGCTCTGGATGCCGACTGGCAGCCAGATTTGGAGCTGTTGAGCAACGGGGGCCCTGCCGAAGATGCGTTCCGTAAGGAATGGATACGGCAAGCCTCTATCCGGGCCGAATTTTGTGTTTGGGCTGAGTCCACCGGTCGCAAGACCGAATCCACAACCGCGTACCTCAAGCGCCGTGCTACCGCTTTCTGGAAGCAGCAGGCCGCTGGTGGGAGCGTGAGCGGGAAAGACCTCTGGGACTTCTCGTTCTCTTTGGAAGTGGCGACCGATGTGTGGAGTGATCTGGTTGCTCGCGGCGTCATTGGTAACCGTGACGCTGTATCACTCGATTGCTATGAGCACTCAGGCACGCTGTGGAGTATCAGTGGGACGCATAACAGCTGCCACTGGGATACCGCACGTAGGGCTGGAGTCTGGGTACCCGATGAGCTCGCTCTCGACAATATCAACCACAACGAGTCCATCTATGCCTTCGGCAACATCGAAGACATGGGTCGTGGCAAAGGATGGAAGGTAACAACGGGAGAGAGTGTGGAACCGGAGTTCGCTACCTGGGCAGATGCGTGGACTTGGCTCGTGAAGTTCGCCTCTGGCAAAACGGCTACCGCCGCCATGCTGGAGACTGGACGCGACCGGGCTCGGACTGCGCTGTGTCAAAACGTGCTCGATGAGTACAACGCTTATCTCGCTGGCGAATGCTATGGGATTGTCGTAGCGACGTTCGAAAACGTAGGCACCGAAGATGATCCTGAATGGGAAACGGGTGTGTCTGACGAGGTGTGGGGCTATATCGGGACAGATTGGGCAGTTCAAGCGCTCAATGCCGAGTTCCACTGAGGAGGGTGACATCATGCCGAGTAAAGCTGAGATCAGGGCCTGCCCTGATCTGATTGCCGACCTGGCGGTGGAACCTACCGCTTCTATGTCAGATTTCCTGGCCCGCTTACCGGCAGACTCTGATGACGTCGACATCGACATCATCACCGTTCTGCTGGAGCAACAGGACTACATCAACCAGTGCCGACAAAAGGTGATAGACGACATCGTTGCCAGAAACGGCGGCGATGCGTGTGGCCTGGAGTTGAGCCGTGGAGGAGATCGTGCAGACCTAGCCTGTGTGTTCCCCGAACCGCGCTATAACGGCGGCTATCGGCTCTCTTTCTACGACAGCCATGGCCCGCAAAGCCACATGTGTTACACCACCCCGGAAGAAGCTCTGAGAGACGCCATCTACATGGGCTATCGCACGCTTATTCCCGGCGAGCTTGATCGGCTCACTGAAACCAGTACCTGGCAACGGGGACTGGCCATGGTGACCGACCTGATGCGCCAACTCATGTCTAGCAGTACCTCAAAGGCTCACTGAGCCACCTAACGACCTTCTCGGTCATCACCGCCATTTTGGCATTTTGACGACGCAAGACACCTCACCTCGTGAGGTGCCTTTGTCGTGCATGGAGCACCCCTATGAGCAACTTCAAAGCCTACACCCTTGATAGCCAGACCAACTTTGTCTTCGAGGGTAATAACCAAGACTGCGAACAGTTCGTTACTTCGCTGGTAAAGCAAATGTCCGCCTCAGTACAAGGCTATGCGAATTTCGCTGTGCTTTGCGACGGTCAGATCGCTTTCACGCTGCGCTTCTATACCGCAGCTGGACAGCAAGCCTGCACTGTTAGAAATGTCGACGCCAAAACGCTGAAAAGCGAAGAGGAACGGGTAAACCGGGCGTATGCGCTCTTCTCGTATGCAGAAGAGTGCCGGATGAAGGGTCGTTACACTTTGGCTAATCGCGCTCTTAACGACGCGATGGCCTTTGTTGCAAGCCCTCTCTCCCACCCCAAAGCACGCACGCTGAGTAGCCAAGCTACTCGCCTGTTGGCTCAGGGTGTGGACGCTGTCTGTAAGATCCAGACCCCGCTGGCCGAAACGCTGGTGAGTTTGGAGCAGTTGGAAGTCATGGCTGATTTGGCTCGCATAGAGGGTGACCTCCTGGCGCTGCACTTCAAAGCCAAACACGACCTCTTCCAGGGGGATACCGATAGCCACGTAGTTCTGCTGGCCACTCGTGTAGCAAACCTGGTCATCGGCACACCCTACCGCCACAACCGTATCGCCAGCGAGATCCTTGCGCTCGGTGAGCGGTTGTTCGGCCATGTGTGGACTGCCGCTTTGATGTACGCATGACCCGCTTAGGGACCACACCTTCTTGGTTGGTCCCTAAGAAACTTTGGTTTCTGCCAACCCCTTTATGGAAATTCATGCCTTATGGCAAATGGAGATATTTATCATGGAACAGATCAACGCTATTGCCATCAAACACGCCGACTCCATTACGTCGCGTCAAATTGATTCCAACTGTGCAGTGCTTAATTCGACTTACGTGTTTGATATTGATTGTGGCCAATATTCCATCTCTTTCGACATGCTGCATGTCGATACCTACCAGTTTGATGCTGGCTGTACCCATACCTGCACTAAACAAGCCTCTGCTTGGTTGGTAA
>ERZ724518.558-NODE-558-length-16113-cov-13.302030_pt1 | contig 16113 bp, 16 predicted proteins | sample MGYA00376051_ERZ724518 | MGnify/ENA primary metagenome ERZ724518 (study PRJEB28724, sample SAMN07190885) | wastewater metagenome | isolation source: influent of sewage treatment plant in Hong Hong | place: Hong Kong | collected 2016-03-17 ... | reverse complement strand
AAATGCTCCATTCCTTTTACTTTTTTTAACCACTCTTCTAGGTTATAAGCACCTTCAATTAAATTTATGCCTAATTTTTGGCATGAATACTCTACATCTAAATATCTAAGTCTATATTCACTATAAGGATGAATGTTTGGGTCATAAAAATAACCTACTAATTCTTCACTTGGAAATTCTTCTTTAATTCTTTCTAAAAAATAGTGACTATCAACTGCACAACAAATATGAACTAACAATGGAAAAAACCTTTAATTGTATAATTTGGTATAATTATAGTCAAAGTTTTCAAAACAAAGGATTAGCCATAAAAAATTTTATACTTATAGTTCTTTCACTATTTGTTTTTACAGGTTGTTTTAGTACAAATGAACCTCAAATTAGCTCAAATAGTGCAACAATTTTAATCAAAACACCACAAATGAAATTTTACGATAAAGGTTTTATTTACAAATTCAAAGATTATACTCAAGTTCAGATTTTTAGTGCAGGAACTGCTATTTTAGATATGAAAATATATGATGATAAAATTTGTAGAACAACTATTAAATGTCAAGATTTAGAGAGTTTTAACAAAGAAAATTTAGCTTCTTCATATCCAAATAACTTTTTGAAAGAGTTATTTGAAAGAAATGAAAAAGAGGTTATCCATAGAGACAAACCTAACGATATTTTAATTAAAATAATAAGAGATTAGTAATTACTAATCTCTTATTGTTAGATTTATAATCTTTTTAGTTTGTTATAACCTGCTTTAATTAGTTTTAATAGGGGTTTTCTATATGAGCTAAATACATATTTCTTGATTTCGTATGCAAGTCTTCCTTTTACGGTTAATAATCCAAAAATATCTCCAGCAGCATATTTTCCACCAAGAGCAATTAAAATACCATCTAGTTTAGGGTTAGATTTTTGTAAGCTTCTTCCTGCAATCATATTTAAAACATTTTTCCCTGCATCTGTTCCACTAATTCTTGCAACAGTAACATTTGGAGGCATAATTTCGCCTTTTCTATTTTTAATTTCAGCAATATCTCCAATCGCAAAAATATTTTCATATTTATCTGTTTGAAGATATTCATTAACGATTATTTGACCTCTTCCATTTTTAGAAATATCTTCAAGTTCCGCTGTAATTGTAGAAGCTTCAACACCTCCAGTAAATATTACGAAAGAGTGATTTGCTTTTGTTCCATTTGAAAAATGGCAGAAACCATCTTCAACTTTTATAAGTTTTGTATTTGTAACAATAGTAATTCCTAAAGATTTTAATCTCTCTTGAGAAATATTTATTAACTGTTTTGAAAGTCCAGGTAGAATCGTAACTGAACTACTAATTAGAGTAATTTTCAAGTTATCACATGAAAAACTTCCTCTTTCAAAGAATTTATTTGAATAATATGCCATTTCAGCTGCTATTTCAACTCCTGAAAGACCAGCACCAACGACTACAATTCTTGTATCTGCACATTGTTTAGCTTCATCTTTTATTTTTTTAAATAATTGTTGTTCAAAACTTTGTTTAAAAGTAATTGCTCTGTGAAGTTTTTTAATATCATCAGCATTATTAAGACCAGGAATTGAAGGAGGAAAGAAAGTCCTAGTTCCTGCTGCCATTATTAAATAATCAAACTCTACAATCTCTTCTTCTTCTGTGAATATTTTCTTTGCAGTTTGATCAATTTGTCTAACTTTAAGATTTTTAAACTCTAAATAGTTATGGTTAAATCCCATACATAAAGTAGTTAAATCAATAGTTACCTCTGCAAAATTAGATTTATTTGCAATTAAATCATAAACCTCAGGTTGTAGATTATGATATGTATGTTTATCTATTAATGTTATTTTTATATTCTTATTTTTAACAAGTTCTCTTAATGCGTATATTCCTGCATATCCACCACCAATTATTACAACTCTCTCCATTAAAGCTTTATCCTTTTACTATCTAGAATCTTTGATTTTTTTAACTATCTTTGCATTATATTGCAGACATTAATTTTTTTGTATGCGCATTCTATACTAAGCTTTGAAAAATATAGAAATTTTTTGGAAATATTTTTAACTTTAATTCTCAAGTGTATATAAATGATACTATATAAATGATAATAATTATTTTTTGCAAGATATAATTTAAAGTTCAATTTTTGTAGAATATGTGAATTTTAAGATAAATAGGAATAATTATGAAATATGTTGGAGCTCATGTAAGTGCAAGTGGTGGAGTTTATAATGCAGCAATAAATGCTATGGCAATAGGCGCTAAAGCTTTTGCCCTTTTTACAAAAAATCAAAGACAATGGAATGCAAAAGAGCTTGAATCAAAAGATATAGATAGATGGTTTAAAGAGCTTGAAAAATCAGGAATTCAAACAAAACATATCTTACCTCATGACTCTTATTTGATAAATCTTGGTCATCCAGAAGTTGAAGCAAGAGAAAAATCGCTTGATAGTTTTATACATGAAATAAAAAGATGTGAGATATTAAAACTTGATAGATTAAATTTTCATCCAGGTTCTCATCTTAGAAAAATATCAGAAGAAGAGTGTTTAAATAATATTGCTGATTCTATGAATAGAGCAATAGATGCTACAAAAGATGTAAAACTTGTTATTGAAAACACTGCAGGTCAGGGAAGTAATCTTGGATATAAATTTGAACATTTAGCTTATATCATTGACAAAATTGAGGATAAAAATAGAGTTGGAGTTTGTATTGATACATGTCATATGTTTACAGCTGGTTATGATATAAGAACAAGAGAAGCTTATGATAAAACTTGGAATTTATTTGATGAGATAATTGGAAGAAAATATCTAATGGGAATGCACATAAATGATTCAAAACCAGACCTTGGAAGCAAAGTTGATAGACATGATAGTTTAGGTTGTGGAAAAATTGGTTGGGATGCCTTTGGTTTTATTATGAATGATGAAAGAATGGATGATATTCCACTTGTTTTAGAAACTATAGATGAAGAGATTTGGGTGCAAGAAATAAAAGCCTTATATGATTTGATTAAAAGCTAAAGAATATAATGTAAAAGTAATTTTTACTTTTATATTATAGATTTTGAGTAGTTAATAGAGTCATGTAAATTATCAAAATTTTTCAAATGTAAACTATCAAATTTAAAATCTGCTTTTTCTAATTTTTTTAGAATTCTTGTATTTAAACCACAAAAAATCAATTTTTTATCTTTGCTTTTAAAATTCTCAACTATTGACTCTAAAGCAATAATTCCTGTCATATCAAGCATTGATACATTTTTCATATTCAAAATTACGGTATCAATATTTTCATTTACATTTAAAAGTATTTTTAGTGCATTTTGAGCAGCACCAAAAAACATAGGACCATTAATATCATAAATAGAGATGTTTTCTGGAAGATTAGGATGAGTATGATTGCTTTTATTATTAATTAATTCAATAGAGTGTAAGTCTATAGTTTTTTTGATAAATAAAATTGAAGCAAGACCCATCCCAATAGCAACTGCTACTTGCATATCTATTAATACAGTTAAAATAAAACAAGTTAAAAGAACTAATATATCATTATTTGGTGCAACTTTTATAATATGAATAAAATGTTTAATTTCAGACATATTCCAAGCAACCATCAATAAAAGTGCTGATAAAGAAGCCATCGGTAAAAATGACAAATAAGTTGCTAAAAATGAAATAGATGCTAGTATAAATAAAGAGTGAATAACTGAAGATATTTTTGAAGTTGCTCCTGATTTTACATTTACAACAGTTCTAGCAATAGCAGCTGTTGCAGGAATTCCTCCAAAAAAAGGAACAATAATATTTGTAATTCCTTGTCCTATTAACTCTTTATTTGGGTCTGTTTTGTGTCCAGTCATTCCATCACTTATTACTGCACATAGTAAAGATTCTAAAGCTCCTAAAATAGCTATTGCGATACTATGAGGAAGAAGTTTATAAAACAGATCTAAATTTATTTGGTCTGTATTTAAATAACTCCAAGGCAATTCAAATTGTAAAGGAATAGGTGGAATTCCTTGCCCTTCTAAGTTTCCAATTTTATAATGAAATGTTGAATATACAGTTGAGATATTTAGCTGTGGGAAATATATATTTGCAATATAAACAATAACTGTTATAAATCCAAGAGCAACTAAAGCAGATGGAATTTTACTTTTTGTTTTTTGCCAAAAAATCAGAATAAATAAAGTCACAATTCCGACTACTAATTCTGAAGTTTTAAAAGTAGAAAAGCTATTGAAAATTTGAACAATTTTTTCTAAATAGTGACCTTCAAATTTTTCAATACTTAGTCCAAAAAAGTCTTTTATTTGATAAGTAGCAATTACAACAGCAATTCCTGATGTAAAACCAACAGTAACAGGGTATGGAACAATTTCTATTAAAGTACCTAGTTTTAAAAATCCAGCAATAAGTAAAATGAAACCAGATAATAATCCACAAATTAGTAATCCTGAAACTCCAAATTCATTTACAATAGGAATAAGGATTACTATAAAAGCAGCTGTTGGACCTGAAATATTTACTTTACTACTTCCAAAAATTGCTGCAAATGTTCCAGCTATTATTGCTGTATATAGTCCAAGTTCTGGAGGAACTCCTGTTGCAATAGCTAATGCCATTGATAAAGGAAGAGCGATTATTCCAACAGTTAAACCAGACAGAACATTGTTTTTCATCCTTTTATCCTAATAGAAATCTATAATTTATAAATTTCAAAATTTGTATCTCTTACATCTTTTTTAATTATGTCTTCCCAGTATTTAACTTTTTTAGCATCTTTTTCTTGAGAAAATAATCCATCTTTGTAGATATTTACAAGCATTTCTTGTGCAGTTAAAACATTTTTAGATGCAGCAAATTCTAATAGTTCAACACCTTTTTTTGTATCAACTTTTGTATTTATTCCTAAAAGATAAAATCTTGATAATTGATATGCTGCAAGAGGATCAGTATTGCTTGAATCACTTAGAAGTTTAAATGATTTATCTATATCTTTTTCAACGCCTTCTGCTTTATAATATAAAAAGGCTAGAGGAAGATTTGCATAGGCATTTTTATTATTGATTGATTGATTTAGATATTCAATAGCTTTTTTATAATCTTTTTTCTCAACGCTATATGTTCCCATTCTAAGTTGAGCATAAGAGTTTTCATTTACTATTTTTTTGTAGCAAAATAATTTATCATCTATGTTTTCGATTTTTTGACAAATATTTGCTTTTTCAAGGGCTTCAGAATCTTTATTATTTGAAGATGATAAAAAAGAAGGCATACCAAATTCTGGCATTTTTAATGAACAAGCAGTAAATAAAAATAGTGATAAACTAGGAATTATGATTTTTTTTAACATCTATATTCCATAAATTTTATTTGTAAAGCTTAGAGAATTATCTCTATATTGTTCTAACCAATAATCAGATTTAGTTACATCTCTTTCTACAAATTCTCCATTTAAATATAAATCTGATAGCTCTTTTTGTGCAGGTTTTACATTATTTGTTGCCGCATATTCTAGGAGTTTTAAAGCTGCTTTAAATTTATTTTTATCAATATAATAAAAATAAAGTTTGTATGCTGCGATTGGATCAACATCTTCAACATCTTCTAGTAGGTCAATAGCTTTATCATCATTTTTAGTTACGCCATAACCACTTTTATAAATTTCTGCTAAAGGTGCATTAGCATAGAAATTTCCTTTTTTTTGTGCTAGTTCTAGTTTTCTTATAGCTTCTGCTACATCTCCATGTTGTCTATCTTTTAGAGCTAATCTTAAAAGAGCAAAAGAGTTTTTATAAGAGATTAAATCGTAACAATCCATCTCAAAATTCTTATTTTTATTTCGACACTCATCAGCAATAGAAAGTTCATTTTGTGAATTTTTTTCAAAATCTTTATTACTAGAACATCCTGTAAATGTGTACATAGATAGAGTTATTAAGGCAAATGAAGAGAAAATAGTCTTACGCATATTGTTCCTTTTTTTATTTACTTATAAATTTGCTTTATTCTAGCAATTTTTTTATTCATAAGTAGTTAAGAGTGATTTATGTATTATATAGTTCTTAAGGGGAATTTGAATGATTTTTATAGGACTTTTTTTATTTATAGCGTTTGTTGTAATGGCATTAAATGTATATAACCACTCAAACTTGGCTTATATTGAGGATTATTTGAAAGAGAATAATTGTCAGGAATATACTTATTCTAAAGGTTCATATAAAGCTTTTTGTGATAATTATTTTATTGAAATAAAAAATAGCTTTATAGTTAATATAGATGAAAACTCAAAAATTTTCAAATATGAAGATGTAAATAGTTTACAAATAAATCAGCAAAAATTAATAATTAATAACTATCAAATAACTTTTATTGATGAAAAAGAGTTAGATAGATTTTATAAAAAATTATCAAATAAAATAAATAAGTAGGATAGATAAACAAAGAATGAAAGAAGTAATAAATTTTATAAAAGCTTTGGATGTAGAAAAGACAAACTTTTTTGCTCAATTAAAGTGTTCAGTTGAAGAAGCAAAAATTTTACAATTTATGTCAAAAGAGTATGTTCAAGGAAGAGATACTTTAGGAGTAATTGATGTTTTAGGTGAATTTTATGATTTAAAAACTTATAAACATTTAGAAAAACTCGATTTAATAAAATCTCTTTTGGAGTTTGGATGGCTTGTTCAAGTATCTTTTGACCAAGTAAAACTTAGTGAAGTTTCAAAACTTGAACTTATAAATTCAAGTGTTTCTCTTTCAAGTGCTTATTTAAAAATGTTAGAAAATGGAAGTAATGATTTTGTTCTTCCTGAAATTAAAAACTATTCAGACCACCTAGAATATTTACAAGACCAATTTTTTAGAATAGATTTAGCTCAACAACTAAATGTGGTAAGAAAAAATTTTGATGTAAATAGTCCAAGTTCTAATAGATTAAAATCAAAATTAATACTTTTAGAAAATAGAATCAAAGAGAGAATAAAAGTTACATCAAACTCTATTATGCTTGAAGATTTTTTTAAAGATAATGATTTAAATGAACAAGAACAAACTCTATTTTTAGCTTTATTAAAAGAGGAATATTCAGGTGGAGATGGAAGTTTAAGAGATATGAACTCTTTGATTGAATTAATTTCAAGCGATGATTATGAAAAAATAAAATATAGAAGTCTACTTGAAGAGAGTTCAACATTGGTTTCTAAATCTTTAATTGATTATGATGAAGTTTTAACTCCATTTGGAGGAATTAATAGAAATTTTTATATTCCTGATGAGGTTTTATATAAAATCTCACATCCTACTAAAAAAAGTTCAGCAGTTGGAAAAATCAAACTTGATACGGTTATAAAAGAGCAAGATATGTTTGAATTAATCTCAACTACAAAATCTTTAGATGATGTTATTTTAAATGAAAAAACAAAAGAGACTTTAGATGCACTTTTAAAACAAGTTGATAAAAATGTAATAAATAGATTAAAACAGTGGGGAATAAAAGATAAAAAAAGAGGAATTGAAGCAAAAATAATTTTTTATGGAGTTGCTGGAACTGGAAAAACATTAACAGCTCTTGCTTTAGCAAAATCTCTTAAGAAAGATGTTTTAAGTTTTGATTGTTCAAAAATTCTATCTATGTATATAGGTGAGAGTGAAAAAAATGTTAGAAGTATTTTTGACAAATATTATGAATTAAGAACTCAAACAAAATCTGAACCTGTTTTATTATTAAATGAAGCTGACCAATTTTTAAGTGCAAGAAGTTCAGGAAGTGCAAGTAGTAGTGATAAAATGCACAATCAAATGCAAAATATTTTCCTTGAACAAATAGAAAGATTTGATGGAATCCTAATTGCAACTACAAATTTGCTTGAAAATTTAGACAAGGCTTTTTCAAGAAGATTTAATTACAAAATAGAGTTTGTAAAACCAAATAAAGCCCAAAGAATAGAGCTTTGGAAAAAACTTTTACCAGCAAATTTACCATTAGAGAAAGATTTTGATATTGAAGAATTAGCAAAATATGAGTTAACTGGTGGACAAATTGAGTTAGTAATTAAGAACACAGCTTACAAAATTGCAGTAAGTGATGAACCATTATTCAGAGTTGATAACTTTAAAGAACAAATTACTAAAGAGCAAAAAGGTCAATTTGATAGCGAAACAAAAGTTGGATTTTTCTAAAAATTTTATATTATGTTTATTGTTTCTTTTTGCACCAATTTTGTTATTAAATTTTTATAAAAGAATTAAATAATGAGCGATTTTTTCAAAGCTTAGATATTATATATCACCAGTAAGTGACCATTTGTCACAAATTTGAAGATTGAATTTAACTTTATAAAGGTAGATTAAATGACGCATATGGAATTTACACATCCTTATTTTGGTGCATTTGTTATGTTTCTTGTAACATTTGGTGCATTTATGGCAACAGTATGGCTTTCAAGATATGTTAGTAGAAAAATTGCGAGACTTGATACAGAAAAACTGAAAACGACGCTATATGAGTGTGGTCCAGAAGTTACAAAGCAACCAAATACTATCTCAACGCAGTTTTATTTAATGGCATTGTTATTTATATTATTTGATGTAGAGATTATTTTTATGTTTCCATGGGCAATTAACTTTAAATTATTAGGTTGGTTTGGTTTTATTGAAATGATAATGTTTATAGGTTTATTGGCAATAGGGTTTTTATATGCGTTAAAAAAAGGAGCATTAGAATGGCACAGCATAAAATAAATTATTTTCAAGACAATGCAGCTGCCATCAAATTAACAACTATTGATAAATTAGTTAATTTTGGTCGTTCAAATTCATTATGGCCTATGACTTATGGACTTGCTTGTTGTGCTATTGAGATGATGGCAACAGGTGCTTCAAGATACGATTTCGATAGATTTGGAACTATTTTTAGAGCAAGTCCAAGACAATCAGATGTTTTAATAATTGCAGGAACTCTTACAAAAAAACATGCAGAGTTTATGAGAAGATTATATGACCAAATGCCTGATCCAAAATGGGTAATATCTATGGGAAGTTGTGCAAATACAGGTGGTATGTTTAACACTTATGCAACAGTTCAAGGTGCAGATAGAATTATTCCAGTTGATATTTATCTTCCAGGTTGTGCTCCAAGACCTGAAACTTTACAATATGCACTTATGACATTACAACAAAAAATCAGAAAAGAATCAATTTTTAGATCAATTAAGAAAAAAAGGTTGGTATAAATGAGAAAATATACTCCAAAAGATAGTGTACAAAAACAAGCTTATTTCTCAGATAGATTTTTTGTATCTCCAAATGTTCCAAGATATGAGATATTTTCAGATTCAATATTTGCAAAAGATTATCAAGCCATAGCTAAAGAAGTAGGTATAAATAAAGTTTATATTGAACATACTCATTTAGTTTTAGATATTAGTAAAGATGATATTGTAAAAGCAATGAAATTTCTAAAAGAAGAACTTTCTTACGATATGTTGATTGAACTTTCTGCTATAGATTATTTGTCATCTAAAAATGGATATGAAGTTTTTTATGAGATGTTATCTTTTTCAAAACATAAAAGATTGAGAGTTAAATGTTTTGTTTCTAAAAATGAGTCTATAGAATCAGTAACTTCAGTTTTCAAATCGGCAAATTGGTCTGAAAGAGAAATGTATGATATGTTAGGTGTTAAAGTGGCAAATCATCCAAATTTAAAAAGACTTATTATGCCTGATGATTGGTATGACCATCCGCTTAAAAAAACTTATCCTTTACAAGGTGATGAAGTAGCTTCTTGGTATGAGGTTGATAAGATTTTTGGCAAAAGTGCAAGAGATGTTATAGGACCTGAACTTAGAGATTCAGCAGCTATTGATAGATATGACACTACAAGATTTGCTAGGCTTGGTCATGAAGTTCCTTATGATACAGATATTTCACAATTTGAACCAGAAACATCAATTTCTTATGAAGAAGAAGCTGGAAATACTTTAGTTAAAAGATTAAAACCTGAAAAATCAGTAGTTTTAAAAAGAAGAAGGTAAAAATATGCAACAGCAACAACCAAATAGATTAAAACCTTTTTTTGAAAATATTCACTTTGAGCGTGAAGATAATACTATGATGGTAAACTTTGGTCCTCAACATCCATCTGCTCATGGACAATTAAGACTTGTTTTGGAGCTGCAGGGTGAAGAAGTTGTAAAATCAAGACCAATGATTGGATACCTTCATAGAGGTATGGAAAAAATGGCTGAAAATATGATTTATAATGAATTCTTACCAACTACAGATAGAATGGATTATATTGCAGCAACTTCAAATAATTATGGATATGCACTAGCTATTGAGCAACTTTTAGGAATTGAGGCTCCAAGACGAGCTGAAATTATTAGAACGATGCTTTTAGAGTTAAACAGAATAATCTCTCATCTTTTTTGGCTTGCAACTCACGCGCTTGATGTTGGTGCTATGTCAATGTTTCTTTACTGTTTTAGAGAAAGAGAATACGCAATGGATTTAATTGAGGATTATTGTGGAGCAAGACTTACTCATAGTGCAGTAAGAATTGGTGGAGTGCCACTTGATTTACCATCAAATTGGATAGAAGATTGCAAATCATTTTTAGAAGTTTTAGAAAAAGAAATTGGAACATATGAAGGTCTTTTAACTGAAAATAGAATTTGGAAAATGAGACTTGAAAATGTAGGAGTTATAACTCCTGCTATGGCAAAAGATTGGGGATGTTCAGGAATTATTTTAAGAGGTTCAGGAATCAAATGGGATTTAAGAAAAGAGATGCCTTATGGAATCTATCCTGAACTTGATTTTGATGTGCCAGTTGCATATACAAATGACTCTTATGGAAGATATAAAATCTGTATACAAGAGATGAAAGAATCATCAAAAATTCTAAAACAACTTTTTGAAATGTATCCCCAGTCTGATACTCAACTTATGGCCCATGCACCAGAGTATATTTCAGCTCCAAAAGAGCAAATTATGACTCAAAACTACTCTTTAATGCAACATTTTGTACTTGTAACTCAAGGTATGAGACCACCTGTTGGAGAAGTTTATGTTGCTACTGAATCTCCAAAAGGTGAGTTAGGTTATTTTGTTGTTAGTGATGGAAGTCCTTACCCATATAGAATGAAACTAAGAACACCAAGTTTTCAGCATACTGCAATTTTAGAAGAACTTTTAGTAGGAACTCAATTAGCAGATGTTGTTACAATAATTGGTAATTTAAACATAGTATTTGGGGAGATTGACCGATGAAAAGATTTGATTTAAGACCCTTGAAAAACAACTTTTATGACAGAATGCTTGAGCTTTTAGATAAGCAAACAGCACAAGATGAAGTGGCAATTATTATGTTTGAAATTGGTGATTTTGAGAATATTCAAAAAAGTGCAGATGTGATTTATGAAGCTGGATATACTTTGATGAATTCTTTAAAATATAATGAAGTAGATTGGACTTTAGTTGTAAAAAAAGTTAAACCAGAGCCAGCAAAGAGCGAACATCAGGATGATGAGAGAAAACCACAAGTGGTTGAAGAAATTGTAGAAACTAAAAAAATTAAATTGGATAACGATGATGAATAATATAGAAACTATTTTAAATAGTGATTTTATAATCTCTTTTGGAGCTTTTATAGAAGAAAAAGAGTTGAAAAATTCTATTGTAGAAGCTGTTAAAAAAAATAGTGCTAAATTTATTTATATGCATCCTGTGGATAATTTTGATTTAAAATCTTTTTATACACAGTTGATTAAGTATGAAGTTGGAAGTGAAGAAGGCATTTGTGCTTTATTGTTAAATAGTTTTACTTTAAATTGTGATGAAAAGATTAAAAAGTATATAGATGATTTAGACTTAGGTTATATAAGTGCTGAAAGTAGTGCAGGGGAAGAAGAGTTTGAAGAGGCTTATGAAAACTCTATAAACTCAAAATCTAAAACTTTGATTATTGGAAATGATTTAGTAGAACATGAACGAGTAGAAAATATAGTTAAGCTTTTATCAATAATTAAAAAATATTCTGATTTAAATTTAGTGATTTTAGATAAAACTTTAGAACAAAGAATTAATACTTGTGCAGATCTTGAGTTAGAAGAGATTGAAGAGTTAAAGTCTTATAACGGAACTTTAGTTTATAAAGTAGTTGATGAAAATAATAGTGATTTAGTAGTTAGTCAAACTTTTGCAAATATTGCAAAAGTGTCAAACAATAATCAAATTTTTATAATTTCAGAAGATGAAAAGATAAAAAGAGTAGTAAAAATTGATGAAAATTTACATGGAACAGTTGCAATTTTAAAGTCAAAAATTGATGAAAATATTTTTAGTGGATATAGATACAAACAAGTAAAAATTCAAAAGGTTGAATCATAATGAGCGATTTAATTACATTAACTATTGATGGTAAAAGTGTTCAAGCAAATGATGGAGAATCAATTTTAAATGTTGCAAGAGCAAATGATATTTTCGTTCCAGCAATTTGTTATCTAACAAGATGTTCTCCAACACTTGCCTGTAGACTTTGTTTAGTAGAGGCTGATGGTAAACAAGTTTATGGATGTAATACAAAAGTAAAAGCTGATATGAATATTACTACGGTTACGCAAAATATTGTAAAAGAGCGAAAAGCAATTATGCAAGTTTATGATGTAAACCATCCATTACAATGTGGTGTTTGTGACCAAAGTGGTGAGTGTGAATTACAAAACTACTCTTTATATGCAAAAGTTGATTGTCAAGAGTATAGTATAAGAGATATTCATAGACCAGTACAACATTGGGGAGTTATGAATTATGACCCAGCTTTATGTATTGTTTGTGAAAGATGTGTAACTGTATGTGAAGATATGGTTGGTTCAAATGCGTTAAGCACTGTAAAAAGAGACTCTGATAATATTGATAAAGTATTTAAAGATGAGATGCCAAAAGATGCTTATGCAATGTGGAATAAACTAAATAAATCATTGATTGGATATGATGCTGATGCCTGTACAAACTGTGGAGAATGTATTTCTGCATGTCCAGTTGGTGCTTTGGTATCTTCAGATTTCCAATATACTTCAAATGCTTGGGAACTTAAAAAAATACCAGCTGCAAATCCACACTCAAGTGATTGTTCATTTATGTATTATGAGATTAAACATGATTCTATTGATAATCATAGATTTAATAGAATTTATAGAGTTACAAATGAACCACATTACTCTACTTTAAATGGTGCTGGAAGATTTGCTTATGATTTTGAAAACAAAGTAGAATCAAAAGATAAGAGTGCATTTAATAGTGCAGTTGAAGCATTTAAAAAAGCTAAAAATATCAAATTTAACTCTTATATTACAAATGAAGAAGCTCTTATTTTACAAAAAATTGCAGACTTTACTGGTGCTAAACTTGTAAATGAAGACGCAAGAAGATACCAAGAGTTTTTAAATGACTACTCTAAAACTTCTGGAAAATCACTTTATTCTTCAAAACTTTCAGATGTACATAACTCAAATTTTGTAATTTCTGTTGGAAGTTATTTAAAGTCTGATTTACCAAATGCAAGATATGCCTTTAATAACTCTGTAACTATGAATAAGGGTGCAGGATTATATTTTCATCCACTTGCTGACCCTGTTATGGAAAAAATAGGAAAAAAAGGTAAAACAACAGAATTTATTTATCATACACCAATGGCTGAAGAGGCTATTTTATATTTTATTCTTTATAAATTTGGAAAAAATTTACCACTTGAAGTTCAATCATATATTGATTCACTAAAAGAGACTAGAACTAAAACTGTAACAGAAGTTATAAAAGAAAATGTAGTTGAAATAGTAAAAGATGAAGCAACAGGCGAAGAAAAAGAGGTTAAAAAAGTAGTTTCTAAAAATGTTTCAAAAGAGGTTTCATATGAATATATCTCTTTTTTAGCAGATTTTGGAAAAGATGAAAAATTCCTTGATTTAGTTGATGAGATGTTAGCTAAAAAAGATAGTTTCTCTTTAATGGTTGGAGAAGATTTAATCACTCATCCAAACTCACAAAATCTTGCAAAACTTTGTGGACTAATTGATAGATGTACAGATTTTAATGTTGTAATAATTCCATCACAAACAAACACTTTAGGTGTAGCTCAAATTTGTACACTTTCAAGTGAAGTTTCTGGATATAGCGTTGGTTATAACACAAAAGCAGATTTTGAATTATCAGCTTTAGGTGATGCAGATTTAGATATTCCAGCACTTAATCAACAAGAGGGAACTTTTACAAATATAGATAAAAAAGTGATTCCTACAAATGCAGCATTAGGATTTAGCGGTTATACATTAAATGAAATTGCAAATGAGATTTTAAATGAAGATGTTGAATATACTATTGAATATACAGCAAAACTTCCTCTTGAAAAAGGTTATAAAAAAATCGAATTTGATGATTTACCAAATAAATTTGGAAATGACCAAGTTGAATATAGAGGTTATGAACTAGATTCAAATGATGTTCAAATTGAGAATAGTGTAAGTCAAATTAATGCAGAAAAAATTGTTTTAAATGATGATGAAATATTTATTTATAAAGCAAATCCAATCAATCAATTTAATGAATTTACAGCAATTTCACATGAATTTAGAGATAAATTAGAAGATGGCATTTTCTTCTCAAAATCAGCTTTTGAGAAATTAGAATTAACTGGTGGTGATAAAGTTAAAATAATTGCTAATAATCAGGAGTTAGAATTATTTGCTTATGTTGATATTCAAATAGATGGAAATATTCCTTATGTATCAACATTTATGAAAAATAGTCCATCAACTGCTTTATTTAACACTTATAGATTTAATAAAGCAAAAGTGATAAAGGCTTAATATGGAAACAAGCATCATAATAGAAACAATAGTAAAAGTAGTAGTTGTATTAGCAGTTTTTTCAGCACTTGCAGGATTTACAACTTATATTGAAAGAAAAGTTCTTGCATTTATGCAAAGAAGATTGGGTCCAACAAATGTAGGACCTTATGGATTATTACAAATTGCAGCAGATGGTATAAAACTTTTTACAAAAGAGGATTTTATCCCTGCAAATGCTTGTAAACCAATATTTAAAATTGCTCCAATTATCACAGCAGCAACTGCATTTATAGCTATGTCAGCAGTTCCTTTTTTACCTGAATTTGAGATGTTTGGATATACAGTTCGACCAATAATTAGTGATATTAATGTTGGTGTTTTGTTTGTTATGTCTGTTGGTGCAGTTGGGCTTTATGGACCACTTTTAGGTGGAATGAGTAGTGCTAATAAATGGGCATTACTAGGAGGTGCAAGAACAGCAATTCAACTTTTATCTTATGAAGTTGTATCTGGTCTTTCATTACTTGCACCACTTATGATGGTAGGAAGTTTATCTTTAATTGATATAAATAATTATCAAGCAGATGGAGTTTCAAATTGGATAGTTTGGTCTCAACCTTTAGCATTTATACTATTTACAATCGCAGGATTTGCAGAAACAAATAGAACACCATTTGACTTACTTGAACATGAAGCAGAGCTAGTTGCTGGATATGCTACAGAGTATTCAGGTATGAGATGGGGTATGTTTTTTATTGGAGAGTATGCAAACCTTTTTACAATCTCTTTTTTAATTTCACTTATATTTTTGGGTGGATTTAATGATTTATGGTTTATTCCAGGAGGACTTGCAATAGTTTTAAAAGTTATGGGTTTAATATTTATTTTCTTATGGACAAGAGCTTCTTGGCCACATATTAGACCTGATCAATTAATGTGGTTATGTTGGAAAATATTAATGCCACTAGCAGTACTAAATATTTTAGTTACTGGTTTTGTGATGATGTTTTAGGGAGTAATTATTAATGAAAATAGATGAATTTAATGATAGAAATGTATCTGATAATGGATATATAACAGTTCAAGAAGATAATTATCCTAAAACTTCTTGGGATATGTTCAAGCAAGTATTATCAAGATCAGTAAAAGGTGAACTTTTTGTTGGTATGAAAATCACTTTTGGAATAATGTATAAAGCCTTATTCAAAAATGAAATGGCAACAGTTCAATATCCAAAAGAAAAACTTCCA
>ERZ724518.549-NODE-549-length-16167-cov-15.040094_pt1 | contig 16167 bp, 10 predicted proteins | sample MGYA00376051_ERZ724518 | MGnify/ENA primary metagenome ERZ724518 (study PRJEB28724, sample SAMN07190885) | wastewater metagenome | isolation source: influent of sewage treatment plant in Hong Hong | place: Hong Kong | collected 2016-03-17 ... | reverse complement strand
CAGCGAAAATGACAGACAACATCGGTAAACTGAAAATACCGGCCCAAAGTCGCGGTGAGATTACTCGTTTAAGTGGATCAACCCCGATCATTTCCATACTGGACAGCTGCTCTGTGGCTTTCATTAAGCCAATCTCAGCCGTTAATGCAGAACCTGCACGACCTGCAAACAGCAATGCTGCAACCACAGGTGCTAACTCACGAAGTAAGGTCAACGCAACTGCTGTACCCAGCATCGCTTCACTACCAAAGGTCACCAAGATGCTATACATCTGTAAGCCCAGTACCGCACCAATAAATAGCCCTGACACCACAATAATGAGCAGTGATAACACCCCAACACGGTACATTTGGTAAACAAATAACCGAACACCTAAAGCAGTGGGCATCGAAAATAAAATTTGTAATAACATCAGGCTGGCAACACCAATGCCGCGAACCCGTTCAATCACGCGTCGACCTAAGAGTGCTATCGCATTCATGCTTGCACCTCAGTATTTAGATATGCCTTATGGCTAAATTGATAATCGACAGGCCCTTCAACTGCACCTGTTAAAAACTGTTTAACAAACGGAGAGGCATTCGCCTGTAACTGTTCAGGCGTGCCTTCACCTTGCACCTTACCTTCAGCAACAACATAGATATAGTCTGCGATCGATAAGGTTTCAGCCACGTCATGCGAGACAATAATTGTTGTTAAATCAAGAGCTTCTCGCAATGATCGAATCAGACGTGTGAGTACACCCTTCACAATTGGATCTTGTCCTGCAAATGGCTCATCGTACATGATCAGCTCAGGATCCAGTGCAATTGCACGTGCCAAAGCCACACGACGGTTCATCCCGCCTGAGAGCTCAGAAGGCATCATCTGTTCTGCACCACGTAAGCCGACAGATTCTAGTTTTAAAGATATAATTTCTGACAGTAAATGCTCAGGCAGCTTGGTATGTGCTCTTATCGGAAAGGCCACATTTTCATAAACCGACATATCGGTAAACAATGCGCCACTTTGAAAAAGCATACCCATACGCGCACGCGCAGCGAATAACTCTTTGCGTGACATTTTCGCAATATTTTGCCCATCAAAAAGCACTTCACCTTGGTCAGGCGTCAATTGACCGCCAATTAAACGTAGTAAAGTGGTTTTACCTGTACCCGATGGTCCCATAATGCCCGTAATTTGACCTTGTCGAATTTTTAAATTGACCTGATCATAAATGACACGTTCCCCTCGCTTAAAGCTCAGGTCTTTGACCTCAATGAGGGCTTGAGCAGTCAGAGGCGCTTGATTATTCATAGCTGTGCGTTTTCCTGCATTTTTTCAGCATGCATACTATAAAGGATTAAAAAACGATATGTTAGCGTATTCCGTGTCTAATTTTGTGCACGAATTGATTTCAGTTGGTTGTATTTATATTTATTTGAACGGCGAAAACAAGCTACATAAGATGAATTGCTTCATCCATAACGACTATAGACAAAGAAAAGAATGTTGCAAATCAGCAAAAAGAGTCCGAGATAATGTGCCATATTGACCTCTTTCACGTCAGAGAGTGTGGCGATTGATTCAACCTCATTATTGTGCATCATTATTATCAATACAATTAAAATATGACTCAGTATACATTTTAATTTATTTTTTTACAGCCGTAGACAAAAAAAACCAGTGTTTCCACTGGTTTTTTTATTCATTCAGACTTAGTCGTTAAACTTACGACGTGGGCGGTCAAAACCACCTTCAGTACGTGGACGATCTGAATTAAATTCACGCTTCGGACGGTCTTCGCCACCAAAAGTACGCTTAGGACGGTCTTCACCACCGAAAGTACGTTTTGGACGGTCATCACCAAAAGAACGTTGTGGACGGTCACCAAAACCACCTTCACGACGTGGCGCTGGACGATCACCAAAATCACGTTTTGGACGGTCACCAAAAGAACCTTCACGACGTGGTTTGTAGTCTACACGGTTACCGCGGTTGTCATCATTCGAGTCAAAACGTGGCTTATCGTTGAAACCGCCTTCGCGACGTGGACGATCAGAGTTGAATTCACGCTTTGGACGATCATCAAAAGAACGTTGCGGACGATCACCGAAACCGCCTTCACGACGTGGCGCTGGACGATCACCAAAATCACGTTTTGGACGGTCATCAAAAGAACGTTGTGGACGATCACCGAAACCGCCTTCACGACGTGGACGATCATTATTAAACTCACGACGTGGACGATCTTCACCACCAAATGATGGACGATCACCACGAGGTTTGTCATCGTAGCTACGACGTGGACGGTCATCACCACCTTCACGACGTTTAAAGTTAGACTCACCTTCGAAACGAGCACGACCGCCGCCATCGCGACCACCGAAACCACCGCGACCACGACCGCCGCCATCACGACCACGACCATCACGACCACGACCGCCGCCATCACGACTACCGCGTGCAGGAGGTGGAGATGGCTCAAGGCCTTCAATTTCAGATACATTCAAACGCGCATCTAAGAAATCTTCTAAAGCACGGATTTTACCGCGTTCACGGTAAGTTGCTAAAGTGATTGCTTTACCAGTACGACCCGCACGACCTGTACGACCAATACGGTGTACATAGTCTTCGTTCTTCATTGGAAGACCGAAGTTGATTACGTGTGAAATGGTTGGTACGTCAAGACCACGTGCAGCAACGTCGGTTGCAACTAAAATTTTTGCACGACCTTCACGGATGCTACGTAAACGACGGTTACGCACAGTTTGTGGCATAGCACCATGAAGTGCTACAACTGATAAACCTGCTTCAGCAAGTTCTTCAGCCAACATATCGGTGTCTTCTTGAGTAGAAGCGAATACAACAGCTTGATCTACGTCTTCAGCACTTAACCAATGCGTTAGTAATTTTTTCTTGTGCTCAAAGCCATCAGTCCAGTGTAAAGTCTGAGTGATGTCAGTATTCGTAGAGTGACCAGTTTCGATTGCAATACGTTGTGGATCATTCATCATGCGTTCAGCAAGTGTAATGATACGACCAGCAAATGTTGCAGAGAACATTAAAGTCTGTTTACGGTTTGCAGCAAGATCGCTAATTGCTTCTAAGTCTTCAGAGAAACCTAGATCAAGCATACGGTCTGCTTCGTCAACAATAAGCGCATCAACTTGGTCTAATTTAATTTGACGACGGTTTACAAGGTCAAGTAAACGACCTGGAGTCGCAACAACAACCTGCGCACCTTTTAACTGTTGAATTTGTTTACCAAAAGGCATACCACCCATGATTGCTGCAATACGTGCACCTTTCATGTGACGGACAAAACCAATCGCGTCTTGGCTTACTTGCTGCGCCAACTCACGAGTTGGGCAAAGAACCAAGATATTCGGTTGAGTAATTGCTTTCATACGTTCTTTGAACGGAACGAAAGTCTCTTGGGCTGCAAGTGCGTTTAACGTTGGAAGTAAGAACGCTGCAGTTTTACCTGAACCTGTTTGGCTAGATACTAAAAGGTCTTTACCTTCTAAAGCTGCAGGAATCGATTGTTCCTGTACAGGCGTAGGAGAAGTAAAACCTAAGCTTTGTAAAGCTTGTTGTAACGATTCATGTAAAGGAAAATCAGCAAAAGTTTTGCTCATAGAGTATTTCACCCGAAAAATGGGTGCTCCATTAAATATATGGTCTGATGGACATCGGCAAAAAGCGGCACAGCAATAATCGCTGAAAATATAGAATCAGCGGCGATCCGAGAACGACGATGCGTATAACGCACATTTGATTACAGCCGCAACCTGAAGGAATCGCTTAAGCGATTGGGTGGGGCGCGAAATAATGTCCTCTCTTTGGACCGGACGCGCATACACAATGATAGAAGAGAATGTTCAGGTAATGAACGAAATTTAGTGCGTGGGCGGAGTATAGCAGGATATTTTTAAAAGTCACCTCTTTTCGTGAAATTGATACAATATTTTCCTCAAAGATTGAATAAATGCAGGTTTTCACTTTAATTTTTTTGACCATCTAGAAAAATATTGAATAGTATTCTTTGCTCTTTCCTCAACTATCAGCCATATGACGCAATTAATTGTACTAGCTCTTGCTCTAATGCTGCCGTGATTTGACATGCTATCTGACCTGTCATAAACATTAGACACAACAAGCTTAAATAGGTATCTATACAGTGGTTAATTTTAACCCGCTTTATTTCTGTATAGCGTGATCTTCATTAAGAGGTAATCAGAATCTGGCACAGCCTATGTTTTACAATCTATAGAGGTTAAAGCCAGAAAGTAAATCACCACAAAGACCTTTATTTTTTTCATCCATATCAAAGAAAAAGCCCTCTTCTGAGGGCTTTTTCAATGTCTTAAAACACAATCTACATGCTATTACTTAGCAGCTTCACCCCAAGCAGGTACAACTGCTTTCATCAGAGGTTTCAACATTTTCATAGAACATGCCAGTACTTGGCCATTTTCCATAGATTCGCTACCACCACGTGCATCAACTACTGTACCGCCCGCTTCTTTCACGATCAACTCACCAGCTGCGATATCCCAAGGCTTTAAGCCAAGTTCGAAGTACGCATCGAAACGACCTGCTGCAACATATGCCAAATCTAATGCTGCAGAACCTGTACGACGGTATTGCGCGCCAGCTTCAGTCACATTTAACAATGAATCAAAATGATTTTTTGCATAAGAAATCACTTCACCATTACGTTTTGCACGGTAAGCATGACCCACAGACATGAATGTATTTTCAAGGCTGTCTTTCACATTTACACGAATACGGCGTTGGTTCATCATGGCACCACGACCACGACTTGCAGAGAACAACTCATCTTTCACAGGGTCGTAAATTACGCCATGTTGAGTAATGCCTTTATGTTGAACTGCAATAGAGATACAGAAGTGAGGAACACCGTTAATGAAGTTTAGAGTGCCATCAAGTGGGTCGATGATCCAACACCAATCTGCGTCGTGACCTTTACCTTCTTGAAAACCAAACTCTTCACCAAGGAAGCTGTGATTTTTATAGCTTTTACGTAGGGTATCGATAGCCAATTGTTCCAAATAACGGTCTACACGCGTTACAGGACCATCAATTCCTTTTTCTTCGACTTGTAGATCGAGTTTATGACGATTTTGATGCGCTTTTAAAAGCTCTTGACCAACTAATTGAGCCGCACGCGCAGCCATCACCACCATAGGTTCCATTGAACACCCACTACAATTTGAAGATATTGATAAAGAATAATGCATAAAAGCCCGCGCATCTTATCAAAGATCGGGGCTTTTAGGGAAAAAATGTTTCTAAAATTTAAAAACGGTGCTTAAACCATGTGTACAAGTTTTGACCATGCTTGGCGCACCGAGCTTTCAATGCCTTCTGCATCTAGTCCCGCCTGATGCAACATTTGCGCATGAGTCGCTTGATGCATGAATGTATCCGCTAATCCGAGATTTAACATCGGTTTCACGATTTGAGCTTGTGCCAAATATTCATTGACCGCACTGCCCGCACCCGCCATCACCGCATGTTCTTCAACCGTAACAAATAAAGCCGTTGATGGTGCTAAAGTCGCTATCATCTTTTCATCAAGCGGTTTAACAAAGCGCATATTCACCACACGAACCGCTAAATCTTGTTCAGCCAATTTCTGTGCTGCCTCTACTGCGGCCTGAACACGACTACCAAAAGCGAGAATGCTAATAACGTCGTCTTGGGCATCATTAAAGCTCGCTACAATTTCAGCCTGACCAATTTCCATCGGGGTCATCTGTTGTTGAATTTCAACACCCAAACCATTGCCACGCGGGTAACGCACTGCGGCAGGACCATTGTATAAATAAGCGGTATGCAACATTTGACGACATTCATTTTCGTCTTTTGGCGCCATAATCACCAAATTCGGTACGGTGCGCATAAAGGCATAGTCATAGGCCCCAGCATGAGTCGGGCCATCTTCACCCACTAAACCTGCACGGTCGATACCAAAGGTAACATCTAGATTTTGCAGGGCCACATCATGAATCAATTGATCATAGCCGCGTTGCAAGAAAGTCGAGTAAATGGCCACCACAGGTTTTAAGCCTTCACATGCCATACCCGCCGCCAAAGTTACAGCATGCTGTTCTGCAATCGCGACATCAAAAAAGCGCTGTGGATACTGTTTAGCAAAATCCACCATACCTGAGCCTTCGCACATGGCAGGGGTAATCGCCAGTAAACGCTCATCTTGTGCGGCTTCATCACATAACCATTGACCAAAGACATCTGAATATTTGGGCGCCGTTTGCGGAGCAGACTTGGCATTTATTTTTGTAATCGCGTGATATTTGATTTGGTCAGCTTCAGCAGGTGCAAAGCCTTTGCCTTTTTTGGTATAGACATGAATTAAACGTGGCCCTTTACGTTTTTTCAATGCGGTAAAGACTTGTGTCAGCTGTTCGACATCGTGCCCATCAAAAGGCCCAAAGTAATCAAAACCAATCGCTTTAAATACGTTGTCGGCCGCATCTGTCGCTGCGCTATGTAAGCGTGAGTTATAGGTCCATTCAGGGTGTGGCTGCACATAAGCTTCGCCATCCGCTGAAATATTAATGGACTGACCACTCTCCCAAATCGAAGCCAAATGTTTAGCAAAACCACCTGTGCTGCATGAAATCGACATATCATTGTCATTCAACACCACCATCAGGTCCGCATCATGCGCGACTGCATCGTTCATAGCTTCAAAGGCCATACCCGCTGTCATCGCCCCATCGCCAATGATCGCGACCACTTCACATGGATTGTTTTGATAACGACGTGCCAGCGCCATACCTAGGCCTGCTGAAATCGCAGTCGAAGAATGTCCGACTCCAAAGGTATCAAACACCGATTCATCACGCGCAGGAAAGGCAGCCAAACCATCTTTAGCACGAATAGTCGTGAGCTGTTCACGGCGGCCCGTCAAGGCTTTATGCGGATAAGCTTGATGACCGACATCCCAAATTAAGCGGTCATTCGGCGTGTTAAAGCAATAATGTAATGCCACGGTGAGCTCGACTACACCGAGGTTTGCACCAAAGTGTCCCCCACTTTGTCCTGCGGCATACAGAATAAATTGACGTAGCTCGTCTGCCACTTGTGCTAATTGACTTTGCTCAAGCGAGCGAAGTTGTTGAGGATGATCAATCGTATCCAACAACGGTGTTACAGGGCGATGAGCTGGTATTTCTGTATACAACATAATATGGCAAAGCCTTCTAAAGCCTGGCAAATCTAGCTAGGTCAAATGGGTAATTCGATCATATCGTCGAATGCTATCACCTTCAATCAGCCATATTTCTAGCGATGCAGTTTTGAGCAGTGCTCTCACTGGGTGTTCGTTTAGTGCAGGTGATTATCCTGAATAATCTTACTATTTATCAACTATTATCGTTCGCTTTATACAAAAAAGAAAATCTTCTGCATAAATTCATGGATGCAATTCTACCAATGTCGATGCATTACGCTATACTTTAGCCAATTTCTGAACTATTTACAGGTTTAGCTGTGCCTATTGAATTTGTTGCTACATCCCGTTTACCGACTGCTTTTGGTGAGTTTAACATCACCGTATTTCAAGATCCTAAGACCGGTGAAGAACATGTTGCACTCTCAAAAGGTTTGGATCAGCCGATCACAGAACCCGTTTTAGTCCGTGTTCATTCCGAATGTCTCACGGGCGATGCCTTTGCGTCCTTGAAGTGTGACTGTGGCCCACAATTGCAAGCCACGCAAAAACTGATCAATGAAGCTGGGCAAGGCGTGATTCTGTATTTGCGCCAAGAAGGTCGTGGCATTGGGCTGACCAATAAAATTCGTGCTTATGCGCTACAAGATCAAGGGCATGACACGGTCGATGCCAACCTAATGCTCAACCTCCCTGCCGATGCACGTCGTTATGACATGGTCAGCATTATGTTGGATCATTTAAATATTCAACAAGTCCGTTTGATTACCAACAATCCATTGAAGATTGCAGCACTGCAAGAGCAAGGGATCAATGTGGTAGATCGTGTGCCTTTGACGGTCGGTTTAAATCCTTTCAATGAAGAATATTTAAAAACCAAACATGAACGCATGGCACACTTGTACAAGAAAGATGATTTTTAAAATTTGAAAACATACTCTAAGCCTGCTTGAAAAAGGCCGGCTTAGAGCGCTTTAATGACATTAGATGGTCATTGAGAAAATACGACTCTCGGGTCGACGGCGTTTTAAATGTAAATCGAACGCCATACAAATATTGCGCACAAAGGCTTTACCCTGCTCAGTCACCCGTATACTGTGTGGCCCAATCTCTAATAAACCATCGTCCCGCATTTCTTCCAGTTGTCCCAAGACCTCAGCCAATTCAGGAAATTGCATATCTGATTCTGCCCACGACGTCTGAAAGCTACACATCAAATTTAAAATGTGACGACGAATCATCAGATCTTCGGCACTTAAAATATGCCCACGATAGACAGGAAGTTCATTGTTTTCGAGTCGCGCATAATAATCTTCGAGTTTTTTTTCATTTTGCGCAAAGCTATACCAACTGTCGCTGATCGATGAAATACCTAAACCTATCATCACTTGGGTTTTCGATGCGGTGTAACCCATAAAATTGCGATGCAGAGTGCCTGCCTGAAATGATTGGTACATCGCATCACTTTCTAAAGCAAAATGATCCATACCAATTTCATGATACCCCTGCGCAAGCAGCTTCTTTTTCCCTTCCTCATAGCACTGGCGTTTTATTTCATCTTTCGGCACATCATGGTCTTTAAAACCACGTTGCCCATTGCCTTTGATCCATGGCACATGCGCATAACTATAAAATGCCAAACGGTCTGGACGTAAACGATTGGTTTGATCAATGGTGTTGAGCACATCATCTAGGTTTTGAAAAGGCAGACCAAAGACCAAATCATGTGAAATTGAGCTATAGCCTATTTCACGTGCCCACTGCGTCACTTGCTCGACATGTTCAAAAGGCTGTATCCGATGAATGGCTTTTTGTACGGTTTCATTATAATCCTGCACCCCATAACTGACACGGCGAAAGCCCAAGTCATACAAGGCTTGCAAATGCTCCCGTGTAGTATTATTGGGATGCCCTTCAAAGCTAAACTCATACTGCTCGGCAATCTCTGCCTGCGCGAGAATGCCTTCAATCAGTTGAGTTAAATGTGCTGGAGAAAAGAAAGTGGGCGTTCCTCCACCCAAATGAATTTCTTTAATGCGCGGCTTTTCTTCAAGCCATTCACAATAAAGAGACCATTCCTTTAAAACCGCCTGAATATAGGGCTGCTCCATCTCATGCTTTTTGGTCACGCGTTTGTGGCAGCCACAAAAAGTACAGAGACTTTCGCAAAAAGGCAGATGAATATACAGACTTATGCCTTCAGTCGAATTCGATTCAGCAAACGATGTTTTCAGCGTCTGTTTCCATTGATCTAAGGAAAACTGCGCCTCTTCCCAATACGGCACCGTTGGATAACTGGTATAACGTGGACCAGGAACATTGTATTTTTGAATCAATGAATCGCGCATATTTACCATCAGCTCTTCCGTATTCAGAAGATGCAGCCTATTCTGCATCGCCAAACTCGGGTCTGTACTGTGGTTATTCTGCTGAGCTTAGAATCAGAATTCAACCTAGCGAATTGGTCAGGTTATTTTCGAATGGCAGCATTTCATTTTTGAATTGCTTCACAACATCGAATGCTGCAGTAGGACTCTTCGGAAAATATTCTTAATCTTTTTGCTGTTTTATGTTTTGATGTAGGCAGTTTTCATCTTTTTCCATGAGGCTTTTCATGCAGCACCCAACGTCTGCGGATATCCAACGTGTTCGCGAATTTCTTCTCGACTTACAGGCTCGTATTTGTGCCGCACTTGAACAACAAGAACGTGCTGGTGGCGGGACTGCGCAGTTTGAAATAGATGATTGGGAGCGTCCTGAAGGTGGTGGTGGTCGTTCACGCGTACTGCAAAATGGCACAGTGATTGAAAAAGGTGGAGTGATGTTCTCACACATCAACATTTCTAAACTCCCCGCTTCAGCGACTGAGCGCCATCCGCAAATTGCAGGTGCCAAAGCACAGGCCATGGGTGTTTCTTTAGTGATTCATCCAAAAAATCCAAATGTCCCGACTTCACATGCCAATGTGCGCTTATTCGTGGCTGAAAAAGAAGGTCAAGATCCAATTTGGTGGTTTGGGGGGGGATTCGATCTCACTCCATTTTACCCGAATGATGAAGATGTGCTGTCATGGCATCAGACGGCACATGACTTATGTGCGCCCTTTGGCGCTGAAGTCTATGCCGAACATAAACAATGGTGCGATGACTATTTTTATTTAAAACACCGCGACGAACAACGTGGCGTCGGTGGATTGTTCTTTGACGATCTCAATCAATGGGACTTTGAAACCTGTTTCCAATATATTCAAGCCGTGGGCAATGGCTATCTGAATGCCATTCTTCCGATCTTCCAGCGTAACCAAGACAAGCCTTATAGCGAGGCGCAACGCGACTTTCAAATCTATCGTCGTGGTCGTTATGTCGAATATAACTTGGTCTATGACCGCGGCACACTTTTTGGTTTACAAACAGGGGGGCGGATTGAATCGATTTTAGTGAGCTTGCCAAATTTGGCTGGTTGGTCATATCGACCTGAATGGGAGGCCGATTCCGCTGAGAAAAAACTGACCGACTTTTACCTGAAACCCCAAGATTGGCTCAAGCTACTCAAATAGACACACAGTCTTACAATTCTATGTCTCCACGCATGCCCTTTTCACTAGATTAGGGCAGCTTATACATTAAATTTTATATATTTCCCGATCAATTCCCCGTAGAATGACCACTACACAAAGCGTCATTTCTTTGCATTTATTAAAGCATTGTCACAGGTTTAAAACAGCAATTGGGTTCTTTTAAGTTCGCAAAAACCGTAAGCTAAATTAAGTCATTTTCAATGTATTCATTTTAATGACATCAACATTTAGTATCCTCCTTTGCTGTTCTCTGAGGTCCCAAACATGTTCGCAAAAAGAGTTAGCTCGACCACCATGGTTCTTTTCTGCTTTGCTATTGTGTTGCTAAGCTCGATCAGTACCACTATTTTTTCTGAAAGTGCGTTTAATGACAATGCATCCATCAGCATCACCGTATTTGCAGGTATCGGCTTAACCCTGACCGCAGCAAAATTATTGTTTGATGCGATTCACAGCATCTGTAATCCATAAGCCGCCTTTCTTTTCTCTGTTGATAAAAAACCACTGAACGCTTTAGCCTGCGTGTAATTTGCCGTATATTGAACAGCATTTCTCACATGGATTTGGTGCGATGAGCAAACAATTCGCTGTCATTGGCAACCCGATTGAGCAGTCTCGCTCACCTGAACTTCACCATGCGTTTGCACAAAAAATGGGGCTCGACCTCAACTATAGTAAACGTCTTGCGCCACTCGATGGCTTCCTCGCCAACATCCAAGAATTCTTCTCACAGGGTGGCATTGGTCTTAATGTCACTGTCCCGTTTAAAGAACAAGCCTTTGCAGCCTGCGCAGTCCTCACTGAACGCGCTAAAATCGCAAAAGCAGTCAATACGCTGTGGATGGTCGATGGTCAATTACATGGTGACAACACCGATGGACAAGGCTTAGTCGATGCCATTCGTGCGTTGGACTGGAACTTAGACCAGACAGATGTACTGATCATCGGTGCAGGTGGTGCAACTCGTGGCGTCATTTATCCACTGGTCCAAGCAGGGGTGAAAAAAATTGTGATTGCCAATCGTACCCTTGCCCGTGCAGAGCAACTGGTTGCCGATTTGAAAACAGCTGTACCGCAAGCCACATTGCAAGCCATCGGCTTAGATGCACTCGAAGGTCAGTTTGACTTGGTGATTAACGCAACCTCTGCCAGCCTAAGTGGCGATGCCTTAATTCTGCCTGAAGCCCTGCAATTTCAACATGCCTATGAAATGGCCTATGGCAAACCCTCAACCTTTTTAGATCAAGCCAAAGCTCGCGGCGTACCTACCTCAGAAGGCTACGGCATGCTGGTTGGTCAGGCGATTGAATCTTTTTCGATTTGGAATGGCATCAAACCCAACCTGAAAGATTTTTTATAAGCACAAATAAAAAAGAACCTCCGCAGAGGTTCTTTTTTTCAGATTAGTTCATGTGTTTCTGTACGGCTTTATAGGTCTCGTAATAGGTCGAATCGCTAAAGAAGTCGTCATGTTCAAGCTTCAAACCTTGCAACGATTTTTCTGTCAATTGACCTTTTAAGTCATCTGCAAATGCTTTAGCAAAGACGTGTGCAGACTGAGTCAAATATGCAGTTTGCTCTTGGTCAATCTCATAGGTATCGGTGAATTTGTCTTGATAGACCTGAGCAAAAACCGCTTGCTTGGTTTTGTATTTCTTCGCCAAATCCTTCCATTGCTGATTTTCTTGTACATCTTCCAGTGCATCATTAACGATATTGGCGATACTTTCTCCCAGCTCATCAAAGTCTTGTTCATGTTGTAAAGCATGTTTTTGACGTAACTGATTCAGACGTTTAAGTGCTGCACCCTTCGGCTCTGCAACATCCATGAACTCATAGGCATACACTTCTGAAATTTCATTGATGGTCGCTGAGCTATAGTAACGAATATACTCTGGACGCTGTGCGGCAAACATCAAAGCAAATACCGCTTGATACGCTTTAACTTCAGAATGCTGACGTGCATAGCTTTGCTGCGCTGCCTGCTGGTAATAATCTGAAATAGCCTTAGGTAATTCTGTTGTACTTGATGATGCGCTCTCTACACTTGATGAATCTGCACCTAACGGGCCCAGCATGCCTTTCACTACATTTTCCAGCAGTGAACCTTTAGACACTTCCTCAATCGATTTGGCATTTCTTAAAGCTTGACGGTCAATGGCGGTCGCACTGCCATAATTAAACACCTGATTGGTGCTCTTAATTTGTAGCTTACCAATTTGCTCATCGCTAATCACAATGTTGTAATCCATGTTTTGCGCACGACCTTTTTGGTCGAGTCCAACATCCATCACAAACGGTGAACGCTCGCTACCCAGCTGTGCCATGATCGGTGTAATTTCAGCCTGATGTTTTTGCCAAAGTTGTTTAAAGCTTTGTGCGTCTACCAGTTGCTCTGTTTGATACGCGCTAAAGAGTGGTTTCAACTCTTCCAAAACATTGGTCGCTGCTTGTCCAAAAGTCTCTTCATCTACAGATTCATTGGTTACTTTAGGTGCAAGTACATCAATATCTTGATAATCACGGCATGCGGTCACTTTACCAATAGGAATGTTCTTGCTGTTGATGAGCGCATCGCAAGCTTCTTCAGATAGCGTATTTGGTGCTGCAGAAGCAGACACTTCAGTTGCTGTCTCATCAGCATCTTCTGTCGCGGCCTGCGCATAAGCCACATCTGCTGCTGCATCAACCGTAGCATCGGCAGCGGCATCTACAACAATGTCTTGTTCATCGCTCTGCCCATAACCACTCAGGTTCTGCATTTTTTGGTTCACCAAATGACTGACACGTTCGAGTGAATCATAGGCTGGGTCTTCACTTGCGCTACTTGCAGCAATCTCTGCTTCTTTCGCCGCCTGCATTGCATCTTCCGCTGCGCTTGGTGTTTTTGCAGCATCCTCAATCAGACGCTCAGCATCAAAAGCTTGTATCTGCTGGGTATAGTGCAGTTTATTGACGTATTCAAACAAGCCCAATTGTACTTGTGCTGTTTCTAAGTCACCCATATAGCGAATTTTTTTGCTTAGGCCTGCTTCTTTTTCTGACTTGCTTAAATCAACACTATGCACCTGATTTGGCTCTGCCAAAGCATATGGCAGTGCATTCATCTGCTTTAAATATTCAGCAAACTTTTTAAAATCAATATGACCGAATGCGTCTTTATGCTTAGAAAAGTCAATGTAGGCAAAACGATCCTGACTTTCACGATTCACCATGAACGGCATAAAGGCAAAGTAGTTGGTGTAAAATTTATAGTCATTAAAATCAACCACCATCGGCAACTGTGCTTGCACTTGTAAGGTTGGTTTTTGATAACTTAACTGCAAAGTCAATGCTGCCAATTTTTGACGGAAATGCACAGAACCTTGATAACTAAACTGTAAGTCATTGAGTAAATTTACCAAAGATTCTGCGATTTGAACCTTAGCAGAACGTGATTCACCACTGCCATACAACGATGCATACGGATTTTGTTCACGCGCAAGTGCATCATATAGGGCTTGTTTTTCTTTGGCGGTAAAGGAAATCTTTTGATTTTTTAATAGTTGATCTAATTGTTTTTTCAACTCTGGATCTAAGTTCGTCCCATTTGACTGAGTATTCGACTTAGAATTTGGCTTGGACTCATTAAAATTAAAGTCAGATTGAATAGAGAACTGACCTTTAAAATCATAGCTGGCATTTTCAAACATGGCATTAAGACCATGCGTGGCTTGTTGCCCGAGCTGCTGATCTGAAGAGGCATTGGATTTAATGACATGCTGAGTACACCCACTGATACTCAAACCCAATAAACAAAGTGTTATATATTTTAAGCGCATAATACTTGCTGAAAACCTGAGTTAATTATAGTTTATTAAAAAAGTACATGATCAAAAGACCATCGAGTCAGTGTAACAGAACTGTCTTTTTAGATTGATGATTTTATCTACCAATTCGCCTTTCTGACATTTTCTCAAGTCGGATCTATCAATGTATTTTGATACGATGTATGAATAATGAAATGATCGATTTAAATAATCCAATACTATTTCTAAATTAGGATTACACACATGCCTGCATATAAAGCTCCCTTACATGATATTCGCTTCTTAATGAATGAAGTGCTGGACTATCCTGCACATTATCAAACCCTATCGAATGGTGAAGCTGCCGACGCTGATACGGTAGATATGATCTTAGAAGGCGCAGCAGATTTTTGTGAAAATATTTTATCTCCTTTAAACCAATCGGGCGATGAAGAAGGTTGTACCTTCGACAATGGTGAAGTGAAAACACCAAAAGGCTTCAAAGACGCTTATGACCAGTTTGTCCAAGGTGGCTGGCAAGGTTTGTCTTTCCCTGAAGAATTTGGCGGTCAGAACCTGCCACAATCATTAAACCTGATTAAATCGGAAATGATGGGCACAGCAAACTGGTCTTTCCAAATGTACCCAGGTTTAAGCATCGGCTGTATGAACACCATTTTACAGTTTGGTACAGACGAACAAAAAAATCTGTATATGCCGAACTTAGTGGCAGGTACATGGTCAGGTACCATGTGTTTAACTGAACCTCAGTGTGGCACCGACTTAGGTCAAGTAAAGACCAAAGCTGAATTAAATGCCGATGGCACTTATAACATCTCAGGCACCAAAATCTTCATCTCTGCAGGTGAGCAAGATTTAACTGAAAACATCATTCACATCGTACTTGCTCGTCTTCCAGATGCACCTGCAGGCACCAAAGGCATTTCACTGTTCATTGTGCCTAAATTCTTGGTCAATGCAGACAGTAGCCTTGGTGAACGTAACCCTGTGACCTGTGGTTCAATTGAACATAAGATGGGGATTCGTGCTTCTGCAACCGCAGTGTTGAACTTTGATAATGCTGTCGGTTACTTGATTGGTGAGCCAAACAAAGGCTTACATGCCATGTTTACCTTTATGAACACCGCACGTATCGGTACGGCAATTCAAGGTATTGCACATGCTGAGCTTTCTTTCCAAGGTGCACTTCCATATGCCAAAGAACGTATGTCGATGCGTGCACTTTCTGGCAAGAAAGACCCTGAAAAAGTGGCGGATGCCATTATTCATCACGCTGACGTTCGCCGTATGTTGCTAACACAAAAAGCGATTGCTGAAGGCGGTCGTTCAATGATTTATTATGCAGCGCAAATTGCCGACAAAATGGCAGATGCGCTTGAGCGTGGCGATACTGCTGCATTTGAAGCACATGATGATCACTTAGGATTCTATACCCCAATTTTAAAAGGCTTCTTAACTGAATTGGGCTTGGAAGCTGCAAACCACGGTATGCAAGTCTATGGCGGTCATGGCTACATTAAAGAATGGGGCATGGAGCAAATTGCACGTGACGCACGTATTGCGACACTATATGAAGG
>ERZ724518.544-NODE-544-length-16270-cov-4.539809_pt1 | contig 16270 bp, 10 predicted proteins | sample MGYA00376051_ERZ724518 | MGnify/ENA primary metagenome ERZ724518 (study PRJEB28724, sample SAMN07190885) | wastewater metagenome | isolation source: influent of sewage treatment plant in Hong Hong | place: Hong Kong | collected 2016-03-17 ... | reverse complement strand
GTAATCCGCTTTTCTTACCATCGTTACGGTCAACATGGCTGCGCCAGAGAGACGTGAAAGGACATACGTACCATTGGTTGTGGCGACATTTTCCACCGCAAAGAACGGCGCGAAGGAGCTGCCTTTACGACCATAATCCTGATCGGGAGCAAACCATACCGCTTCACCTTTCTTCAGTGCACCGACAATGCCGCGCAGATTATTTCTGCCGATCATCGCTTTGTTAGAGCGCATGCGCCCACGGGTCTGCACCCATTCCATCAGCTGATTATTATGTGGACGATAGGTAGCCATCATTGGTTGGCACAGTCCCATCACGCGGCCGCCCAGTTCCAGCGACATAAAATGGACGCCGACAACCATTACGCCGCGATTTTGCATTTGTGCGCGTTTAAGGTTATCCAACCCTTCAACATCAAACCATTTACGTACGCGACTGTCGGGCCAGAACCATGCCATGCCGGTTTCTACCAGCGCCATGCCGAGTGAACGAAAGTTTTCGGCAATCATCTTCTCGCGTTCTTCCGCAGAATGCTGCGGGAAACAAAGTTCCAGGTTTTTACGGGCGATAGATTCACGACGTTTCAGGAATGGTCGCGCCATTGCGCCAATACGCGTGCCGAGAAAGCAGAGAACAGGATAAGGAAGCTGTACCCAAAGCCAGAGTACACCAAGCCCAAACCATGTGAGCCAGTAGCGAGGATGTAGAAACTCGCGGGAAAATTTGCATTGTGGAAACATAGTTACCTTCTGTAGATACGAATTGTTGTATCGCAGAAGATTCCATGTCGACAGCGGTACACTCAATTGGTTGGGCCATCATGTACGACAATGGTTCCTGTAAAGAGTGTAAAGACTAGTCAGGACATAACCACGAGGAGCATGAATGCGGTATCTGTACTTTATCACTCGCTGACTGCTTTCAGCTACTGATTATTAATCGTGCAAAGTAAATATTTTTCCGTACACAACAGTCTTGCATTTAACATGCTGTTTTCATTGATGCTTAGCAAAAATTGCCAGAGGTTAAGGATTGTCTTACTATTAAAGTGACTGAAGTTACAGGTTTTTTAGCGCGGCAGGAGGTTGAGCTATGATTTATTTATGGATGTTTCTCGCCCTGTGTATTGTCTGCGTAAGCGGCTACATCGGTCAGGTACTGAACGTGGTATCGGCGGTCTCTTCTTTCTTCGGCATGGTGATCCTCGCTGCACTCATTTATTACTTCACCATGTGGTTAACTGGCGGTAATGAACTAGTGACGGGGATATTTATGTTTCTTGCCCCGGCTTGTGGCTTGATGATTCGCTTTATGGTGGGGTATGGCAGGCGATAGTGGGTCAGGATGGCTCATTTGGGCAGGTGTTCACATCAGCATCAGACATGATTGTTCACCTGCCATGTGACAGACGCTATCGCACAGGATGAATAAGATAATTCGCCTTTGTCGAAAAAGGGGGCGTAATGTCTTCTGTGAGATTTAATGGTGGCGCATCTTCTCTCATCTTAAACAAAATCGCCTGTGATGGCTGAAGTTTTGTAGAGTGTGTGGTCGTCATCGCTGATGTTTTTTCAGTCTCTTTATAGCTCCTCTCACTTCCACCACCCGAAATGGAAAATGCAAAAACATTGCATGCCATAATAGAGACCAATAAAAATAAGCTGAAAAGTATTAAGTTTACTTTCATAGAAAGTTATCCTGAAAATGGTTCACTGAGAACCTACGATGTTATGGCTGTATTTACATTTAATTAATCAGTATTTACATCGATATAATAAATGACATCTCTTTGTGGTACATAAGAATAGTTCTCTGCGACAGGAAGCAGATTCCTACAATTGTAAGACTAAAATACTTCTTGCGATAATAACTACAACTGTAAGATAACCCTTTCAAAATGACCGTTGCTCTCTGATTTCTCATTTCATGCTCACCCAATATGATGGCGGCGTTTTCTAAAACTGTTAAAGAATGAGGTAAGTATGAAACGTTTAATTATGGCTACGATGGTCACAGCAATTCTGGCATCTTCAACTGTATGGGCTGCTGATAATGCACCGGTAGCGGCACAACAGCAAACTCAGCAAGTTCAGCAAACCCAGAAAACGGCAGCAGCAGAGCGTATCTCTGAACAAGGTTTATATGCGATGCGTGACGTGCAGGTAGCGCGCCTGGCTCTGTTTCATGGCGATCCGGAAAAGGCAAAAGAACTGACCAATGAAGCTTCCGCTTTGCTGTCAGATGATAGTACCGAATGGGCAAAGTTCGCTAAGCCAGGTAAAAAGACCAATCTCAATGATGACCAATATATTGTCATTAATGCATCTGTCGGAATTTCTGAGAGTTATGTAGCAACTCCCGAAAAAGAAGCCGCGATAAAAATTGCCAATGAAAAAATGGCGAAAGGGGATAAAAAGGGCGCAATGGAAGAGCTTCGCCTGGCCGGTGTTGGCGTAATGGAAAACCAATATCTGATGCCACTTAAACAGACTCGTAATGCACTTGCTGATGCGCAGAAACTGCTTGATAAAAAGCAATACTACGAGGCAAACCTGGCGCTTAAAGGTGCGGAAGATGGAATCATCGTCGATAGCGAAGCACTGTTTGTGAACTAATGCTGACAGGCAGTATATTGAGGTAAAGGATTTAACTCCCTCCAGCCGACAATTTTTTATGACCACAATACGACAGGTTGTGGTCATAAAATTATTTGGCGCTCGCGGTGCTATAAACTCGCATTTTATATTCCTCAAAGTAAACCGCAATAATCCCGTGTCATCACAAATCATTTATTATGTTATGTTTTATGGTACGCTTTAAAAAGCGTAATCATACCCTTACTTGTAAATCACCGGCGCTTCTTACAGTTGTAAGAATAACATCACAAATGTCGCGGCTCTCTCTGATTACCGCGAAGCAATATTTATCATATTCTTCTTTTCGTCCTCACTACTTACCATGCAGAAAGGAATTGGAAGTGGCGATGAAATGATTTTCAGCACTTGATACAGGATTTTAAAAATATCGAGTGCAGCTACGACGATATTTTGCGGGTTATTTATAGAAGATATTACGCCTTAAATAAACGCTAAATTAACACATATTTAATTAACTAATAGGTATTGCTATGTCAACTCCACTTCAAGGAATTAAAGTTCTCGATTTCACCGGTGTGCAATCTGGCCCATCTTGTACTCAAATGCTGGCCTGGTTTGGCGCTGACGTTATTAAAATTGAACGTCCCGGCGTTGGTGACGTAACGCGTCACCAGCTGCGAGATATTCCTGATATCGATGCGCTTTACTTCACCATGCTTAACAGTAACAAACGTTCTATTGAGTTAAATACCAAAACAGCGGAAGGCAAAGAGGTAATGGAAAAGCTGATCCGCGAAGCTGATATCTTAGTCGAGAACTTTCATCCAGGGGCCATTGATCACATGGGCTTCACCTGGGAGCATATTCAAGAAATCAATCCACGTCTGATTTTTGGTTCGATCAAAGGGTTTGATGAGTGTTCGCCTTATGTGAATGTAAAAGCCTATGAAAACGTTGCTCAGGCAGCGGGTGGCGCGGCATCCACTACGGGTTTTTGGGATGGTCCGCCGCTGGTAAGCGCTGCAGCGTTGGGTGACAGCAACACCGGAATGCATTTGCTGATCGGTTTACTTGCTGCTTTGCTGCATCGCGAAAAAACGGGGCGTGGGCAACGAGTCACCATGTCAATGCAGGATGCCGTATTGAACCTTTGCCGCGTGAAATTACGTGACCAGCAGCGTCTCGATAAATTGGGTTATCTGGAAGAATACCCGCAGTATCCGAATGGTACATTTGGTGATGCAGTTCCCCGCGGTGGTAATGCAGGTGGTGGCGGTCAGCCTGGCTGGATCCTGAAATGTAAAGGCTGGGAAACCGATCCTAACGCCTATATTTATTTCACTATTCAGGAGCAAAACTGGGAAAACACCTGTAAAGCCATCGGCAAACCAGAATGGATTACCGATCCGGCATACAGTACAGCCCATGCACGACAGCCACATATTTTCGATATTTTTGCTGAAATCGAAAAATACACTGTCACTATTGATAAACATGAAGCGGTGGCCTATTTGACTCAGTTTGATATTCCTTGTGCACCGGTTTTAAGTATGAAAGAAATTTCACTTGATCCCTCTTTGCGCCAAAGTGGCAGTGTTGTTGAAGTGGAACAACCGTTGCGTGGAAAATATCTGACCGTTGGTTGTCCAATGAAATTCTCTGCCTTTACGCCGGATATTAAAGCTGCGCCGCTATTAGGTGAACATACCGCTGCTGTATTGCAGGAGCTGGGTTATAGCGACGATGAAATTGCTGCAATGAAGCAAAACCACGCCATCTGATATTAACGGGGGCTTCTGGCTCCCAATTTATAAAAATTTCGAGGTTATTAATCATGTCAGATCAACTTCAAATGACAGATGGTATGCATATCATCGTTGAAGCATTAAAACAGAATAATATTGACACTATTTATGGTGTTGTAGGTATTCCTGTGACGGATATGGCACGCCATGCCCAGGCGGAAGGCATTCGTTATATTGGTTTTCGTCATGAGCAGTCGGCAGGCTATGCCGCTGCAGCAAGCGGTTTTCTTACCCAAAAACCAGGGATCTGCCTGACAGTGTCTGCGCCAGGATTCCTCAACGGTTTGACCGCATTGGCCAATGCAACGGTAAATGGTTTTCCGATGATCATGATTAGCGGCTCCAGCGACCGCGCGATCGTCGACCTACAGCAAGGTGATTATGAAGAGCTGGACCAAATGAATGCGGCAAAACCGTATGCCAAAGCAGCATTTCGCGTTAATCAGCCGCAGGATCTTGGCATTGCATTGGCACGCGCTATCCGGGTCTCTGTATCGGGTCGCCCTGGCGGAGTTTATCTTGATTTGCCAGCAAATGTCCTGGCCGCGACGATGGAAAAAGACGAAGCGTTAACCACGATTGTTAAAGTTGAAAATCCGTCGCCAGCATTATTGCCATGCCCGAAGTCAGTCACTAGCGCAATTTCGCTTTTAGCAAAAGCTGAACGGCCATTAATTATCCTTGGCAAAGGCGCGGCGTATTCACAAGCTGATGAACAGCTTCGTGAATTTATTGAAAGTACTCAGATTCCATTCCTGCCAATGTCTATGGCGAAAGGGATCCTTGAAGATACGCATCCACTTTCTGCGGCAGCTGCGCGTTCGTTTGCCCTGGCAAATGCTGACGTTGTCATGCTTGTTGGTGCACGACTGAATTGGTTATTGGCACACGGTAAAAAAGGATGGGCGGCAGATACACAGTTTATTCAACTGGATATTGAACCGCAGGAAATTGACAGCAACCGCCCCATTGCTGTGCCAGTCGTTGGCGATATTGCATCCAGTATGCAAGGTATGCTGGCAGAACTGAAACAAAACACATTTACGACTCCACTGGTATGGCGCGATATTTTAAATATCCACAAGCAGCAAAATGCACAAAAAATGCATGAAAAATTAAGTACAGATACTCAACCATTAAATTACTTTAATGCATTAAGTGCTGTGCGCGACGTATTGCGCGAGAACCAGGATATTTATTTAGTTAATGAAGGTGCAAATACCCTGGATAATGCACGAAATATTATTGATATGTATAAACCACGTCGTCGTCTGGATTGTGGTACCTGGGGTGTCATGGGCATCGGTATGGGCTATGCCATCGGTGCTAGCGTGACTTCTGGTTCTCCGGTTGTCGCCATTGAAGGTGATAGTGCTTTTGGTTTCAGTGGGATGGAAATTGAAACGATTTGTCGATATAACCTGCCGGTGACGATCGTTATTTTTAATAATGGCGGCATCTACAGAGGAGACGGTGTTGATCTCAGTGGCGCTGGTGCACCATCACCAACGGATCTGTTGCACCATGCAAGGTATGACAAATTAATGGATGCGTTTCGTGGCGTTGGCTATAACGTCACCACGACAGATGAACTTCGTCATGCTTTAACCACCGGTATTCAGTCGCGCAAACCGACCATTATTAATGTGGTCATCGACCCTGCAGCAGGAACTGAAAGTGGCCATATTACCAAACTTAACCCAAAACAAGTCGCTGGTAATTAAATACTGACATCGTCTCCTCTTGCCAACTCATTATGCGATGGTGAGGGGACCCTTATCGGAAATACTATTATGCTAACATTTTTTATTGGCGATTTATTGCCTATTATCGTAATCATGCTGTTGGGTTATTTTAGCGGCAGACGAGAAACTTTTTCAGAAGATCAAGCCCGCGCATTTAATAAACTGGTATTAAACTACGCTCTTCCTGCGGCTCTATTTGTTTCTATTACCCGGGCAAACAGGGAAATGATTTTTGCGGACACTCGTCTGACCCTTGTATCACTTGTGGTTATTGTCGGATGTTTCTTTTTCTCCTGGTTTGGTTGCTACAAATTTTTTAAACGTACCCATGCAGAAGCAGCTGTATGTGCATTAATTGCAGGTTCACCTACCATTGGATTCCTGGGGTTTGCAGTTCTCGATCCTATTTATGGTGATTCCGTATCAACAGGTTTAGTGGTAGCAATTATTTCTATTATTGTTAACGCAATTACTATTCCTATTGGTCTGTATTTGCTGAATCCTTCCTCAGGAGCGGATGGTAAGAAGAATAGTAATCTGAGCGCATTAATTTCTGCGGCAAAGGAGCCAGTAGTATGGGCACCTGTTCTGGCAACGATCCTGGTGTTGGTTGGGGTAAAAATTCCGGCAGCATGGGACCCAACCTTTAATCTGATTGCGAAGGCTAACTCAGGGGTAGCGGTATTCGCTGCGGGGTTGACTCTGGCTGCACATAAATTCGAGTTCAGTGCCGAAATTGCTTATAACACCTTCCTGAAGCTGATTCTGATGCCACTGGCACTGCTTCTCGTTGGTATGGCATGTCATTTGAACAGCGAACATCTGCAGATGATGGTACTGGCAGGCGCATTACCGCCGGCATTCTCCGGAATCATTATTGCCAGCCGGTTTAATGTCTACACCCGTACTGGTACAGCGTCATTGGCTGTGAGCGTACTGGGCTTTGTCGTCACGGCTCCCTTGTGGATTTATGTCAGTCGACTGGTTTCATAATTAATCATGTTATTGATTTTACATAAATGCCGAAGTGTCTTTTCACCTTCGGCTTTTTTCAAGGCATAAGCAAATGACAAATAATGAAAGCAAAGGGCCGTTTGAAGGCTTATTAGTTATCGATATGACACATGTCCTTAATGGACCTTTCGGAACTCAACTTCTTTGTAATATGGGCGCAAGGGTAATTAAAGTTGAGCCGCCGGGTCATGGTGATGATACCCGCACATTTGGTCCCTATGTGGATGGACAGTCACTCTATTACAGTTTTATTAATCATGGCAAAGAGAGTGTGGTTCTTGATTTAAAGAATGATCACGATAAAAGTATATTTATAAATATGCTCAAACAAGCTGATGTATTAGCTGAGAATTTTCGCCCAGGTACAATGGAAAAACTGGGGTTTTCATGGGAAACGCTTCAAGAAATCAACCCGCGCCTCATATATGCTTCATCGTCAGGTTTCGGACATACCGGTCCGCTAAAAGATGCTCCTGCCTACGATACCATCATTCAGGCAATGAGCGGGATAATGATGGAAACAGGATATCCTGATGCTCCGCCAGTGCGCGTTGGTACATCTCTTGCGGATCTATGCGGCGGTGTCTATTTATTCAGCGGAATAGTGAGTGCACTTTATGGCCGTGAAAAGAGCCAGAGAGGGGCGCATGTCGATATAGCGATGTTTGATGCCACGCTGAGTTTTCTGGAGCATGGTCTGATGGCATATATCGCGACTGGGAAGTCACCACAACGTCTGGGAAATCGCCATCCCTACATGGCACCTTTTGATGTTTTCGATACTCAGGATAAGCCGATTACGATTTGTTGTGGTAATGACAAGCTTTTTTCTGCGTTATGCCAGGCACTGGAGCTTACGGAACTGGTTAATGATCCCCGATTTAGCAGCAATATTTTACGCGTACAAAACCAGGCTATTCTTAAACAATATATTGAGCGGACGTTAAAAACGCAGGCAGCTGAAGTTTGGTTAGCCAGAATACATGAAGTTGGTGTACCCGTCGCGCCGTTATTAAGTGTGGCTGAGGCCATTAAATTGCCACAAACTCAGGCGAGAAATATGTTGATTGAAGCCGGGGGAATAATGATGCCGGGTAATCCGATAAAAATCAGCGGCTGCGCGGACCCGCATGTTATGCCGGGAGCGGCAACGCTCGACCAGCATGGGGAACAAATTCGCCAGGAGTTCTCATCATAAATGTAAGATGTGCTGGTAAATAGCTCCCACATTTGAACATTGTGGGAGCCGCTATTTAGTCATTTTGCTGACAGAAAACAGTAATCTCCTGGTCCAGCTCTGCAATGTGTTCTTTTACAGAGTTCAGCAACTGAAGAATTTCAGGCTTACTGTCATCTGAAACAGGTGTTATTTCTAACTGATGGCTAATATTAATCAACTTTTGCAAATTCAGGATGTTAGCCGCACCGTGGATGCGATGAATACACTGATGGAAAGTTCTGTTATCGCCAGCTTCTAGTGCATGAAACGCAGCGGGTAGATCTTTATGCGTTTCATGCTGGAAAGTCATGAGAATCTCCTGCATCAGTTGTAGATCGTTCGCCGTATTATTTTTCAGGGCTTCGATATCAAGGTGGCGATACTGAGGTGCAATATGCGCAACCTGGTGTAACTGACTTAAATGTGTTTTCAGTACATCCAGGGTCAACGGTTTGAACAAACATAAGTTCATGCCGCAATTTAACCCTTTTTCACGTTCGTTAGCCTGTGCGTTGGCTGTAAGCCCCCAGATGGGTAAGGAAGAATTTTGCTCACGGAGTTTGCGAGTCAACTCAAAACCATCCATATTCGGCATATTAACGTCAGTAATAAGCAGATCATAATGTTGCATACTGACTTTGTGTAGCGCTTGCACACCATCAGTGGCTTCATCAACATCATATCCTAATAGATTTAGCTGGCGTTTGAGTAATAGCCTGTTGGTCGGATGATCATCCGCGATTAATATGCTCAACTTTTCAGGTAGTGTGATGGGTTGTTCTGCTTTTGCCTCGACAGTCGCCACTTGTTGGGTAATTTCTACCGGGATTGTGATCGTAAATGTCGTTCCTATGCCTGGATGACTTTCTAATGACAAATCACCCTGCATGTTTTTAATTAATTCTTTGCAGATCATTAAGCCTAAACCAGAACCTGTTTGCTGACGACCTGCACTTGTTTGGCTGTAGCGTTTAAACAGTTGTTGTTGTTCTTCCTGCGATAATCCACTTCCAGAATCCATAATCGTCATTTTGATAACAGCGTGGTTGTCATCAATGTGACCCAGGGAGGTCGTAATTTTTACTGCCCCCTCGGTGGTAAATTTGAGAGCATTACTCAGTAAATTTGATAAGACCTGCTTAAACGCCTGAGGGTCGATCTTAACCAGGTAATGTTCAGGAAACGTACTGCTGCAACTTAATGCGATCGATTTGCTTGCAGCAATCGCACCGAAAGAGTGACAAGTGTTCTGGACTAAAGTAGGGATATCGACCCATTGTGGTTGAAGTTGATAGTTACCCGATTCAATTTTGTCGACATCAAGGATTTCACCAATTAAGCCGAGGAGTGATTGTCCGGTGGCGTAGGCAAGTGAAATCGCCTCCACCCGTTGCTCCTTGCTAAGACCAGAACCCGACAGAAGTTCCAGGAAGCCCATAATAGAGCTTATTGGTGTTCTTATTTCGTGACTCATCGTTGCCAGAAACTGACTTTTTGCTACGGTAGCCTTTATCGCTTTATTTTTTTCTACCTCGAGTGCATTAATTAGATCACGCGTTTCAGTAATATCTTGCCAACCACAAATATATACTGCATTGTCACTTGCAGGAAGATTGCATAATGTATGCCAGTGATTAATGCATCTTTTCTCGATGCCATTATCAATTTCAAATACCTGTGTGTATATTGTTCGATTTTCTTTCGTTTCTGCTGTGACTTCATGCGCATTAGAAAAAACATCTTTAAAGGGTGAGTCACTGTTTTCTAATGGTAACATTGCATTTTTGTAGTAATCCGCAGTGAAATAATGTTCAAAAGCACTATTATGACTAATGACATTACCTTGCCAGTTTACAACATAAGTTGGATTCGGTAAGGAATCCGAGAGTGCTTTTCGGAATGATATTTGGTTTTCTAAATCACCCTGAATGACTTTACGACGACGAACTGAGCGTAACAGGTAGAATCCCCATAAAAGGCTACTGCCAACTAATAAAACGGATAATGTCGTAACAATATAAAATTGCTCGCTATATAGGTCCCATGTGTCAATGGTCACATTGGGCATTTTAATCCATTTTTCCGTCAGGCGCAGAACTTCGCTTGGGGGAATTGCATTCAGTGCTTTATTAATAATATCCTTAAGTTCCGGTTCTCCGCGAGGAAAAGCGAACGAAAGCGATGCATTCGGAACGCCAGGAATAAGAAAATGATAAAGTTCATTAGGATAGTAATGATCGATCATGTAACGCGAATTTAACTGTGTCGCGACCAGAGCATCAAGTTCACCTTCCTTAACCTTGTGAAATGCAGCGCTGGCATTATCGACCTGTATCCATTCAACCTCCGGATACATCTCTTTTAATTGCGAATGCAGCTCATAATAATATGGAATGGCAACTTTCATTCCTTTTTTTAATGTTTGTTCACTGTCAGGCGCTTTTTGCATGACAAAAACGTAAGGCGTTGTTATGAAGACTTCAGCAAATGAAACATTATTTTCTCGATCTTCACTATAAATAGCGGCGGGCAATATATCCCATCCACCGGGGTTAAGCTGTGTCCCAGCATGAATATTGTGTGAAACGGTGATCGGAGAAAAATTTAAACCTGTTTGCAAGGTAATAATATTAAGAATGTCCCCCATAACGCCCCGAACCGAGCCATTTTCATCCGTCATAGAATAGGGGGGCGAGTAAGGATTTTCCAGCACCTTTAAATTGGGATGCTGCTTAATCCACTGTTTTTCATGTTCAGTGAGTTCTAATGGTTTGTTCAGAAAGGCCAGGTTTCCTGTATCAAGCCAATTTTGTGATACTTCATAGCGAACTTCATTTGTTAAAGCATCAACAAATCTATTGAGTACTTCATTAAGAATGACAGATTCTTTTCTGGTCAAGAAAAAATTATATTGACGCGGCGAGTTATAATATTTCACTACATTTAAGGAGTGAGTGAAATAGCGGGAAATCATACTGCTGGTAATGATGTTACTACCAATAAAGTAATCATTGTGCCCAGCTGAGACGGATGCTAATGCCTGATATAAATTTGTAAAAGAGATAATTGTTGCTTTTGGAAATGATTGATGAATTACCTCGTCTGGGGGGTAATTTGCTACCCGAGCAATATTTACTGGTTTTGGTGAGGTAAGCGGTCGCATTGAGTCGTGAAGGGTGGTTACCAGCGCCGGAAAGGTAATTATCAATGGTTTGGTTGCAGCAATGTCATTATTAAGAGGCGGCGAAGTAACTAAATGTGATAACACTATATCGACTTCACCTTCTGCAAGCGCGTCCATTGCTTTTTGATGATCTGCGTATTCCCGGAGTGTTAATTTGATATTTAACGCTCTTTTTAAAAGATTTAAATAATCAGCATTAATACCACGAACCCGTTGCTGCGAATCGGTATGCAACAAGGTAGCCGTTTGGGACTTGTGTACTGCAATCACAAGATTTTTTTTGCTCGCTAACCAACGTAATTCCTTGTTGCTCAGACGTACTGGATCAAGTGTGACACGGTTGTTACTACTGATGCCACGATATTCGATGTAATCTTCGTCTGCGAAACTTATGGTCGACCAAAGACCACAACAGAGAAGAAAAAAATAGGGTAAAAACTTCATGTGATTAGCCGATTTTGTTACGTTGCGCGAATGTGTAAAGATCCATCAGTGATTTACATTCTAATTTTTCCATCAGGCGACTTTTATAAGTGCTGACAGTTTTGTTGCTGATGAACATTTTTTCAGCAATGTCATTATTATCCTTGCCATCAAGAATATACCGCATGACACTAATTTCTTGTTTCGATAAGGAGTCGAGTTTTTGCTGGTCGGACGTTAAACTTCCAACAAACCGGTTGAGAGAGAAGGGGAAATAGCAGTAGCCATTTTTTGCAGCTTCAATAGCCGCAATGATATTGTTCATGCCTTCTTTTTTACTCACGAATCCATTAGCGCCAGCATCAGCACAATGTTTCCCGTAAAAATGGTCATTTTTAGCGGAGACAATAATAATAATTCCGCTATATTGGCGCTTCCTCAGCGTTTCTAACACCTGGATACCGTTAACTCCGGGGATATCGACATCAATGATGACGATATCAGGCTTAAGTGTTTCCACCCGCTGAACGGCGCTTCCGCCTTCAGTCAACTCTGCTAAGATTTCAATATCGTTTTTGATCAATAAATTACGAATTGCTGCGATAGCAAGAGGATGGTCATCAATAATTATTGCGTTCATAGATTATTCCCTTTGCAATGAAGCATCTCCCTTCTCCCTGTAGTAATACAGACATAAGGCGTCATCTCATTTTCTCAATAAAAATAAGAAAATCTGAGCTTCCTTTAAGATAATTCGACAAGTATACCATATAAATAGTCGGCATAAATGAAATGTCAACAATAAAATCAGGGATTGTACCGATGATTTATAGTTTCAAGTTGGCACTATAAGTCTTCTTACTAATCCTACAGGCGTAAGAATTGTATTGCAAAAGCCACGGTTTAGTCCTCTGTTGTTTTTTTTGCACCTCATTTAAATTAGGCCTCCAACGTTCCTGGGATAATGTGCAACACATGCACTGTGTTTGATATGAAGAATGAATGCTCTTTTCATTCAATTCATAAATTTCATCTATGAGAAATGAGAGATAATAGTGGAACAGATTAATTCAAATAAAAAACATTCTAACAGAAGAAAATACTTTTCTTTATTGGCGGTAGTTTTATTTATTGCGTTTTCAGGTGCCTATGCCTATTGGTCAATGGAATTAGAAGACATGATTAGTACAGATGACGCCTATGTCACGGGGAATGCAGATCCAATTTCTGCACAAGTCTCAGGTAGTGTCACTGTCGTTAATCATAAAGATACGAACTACGTTCGACAAGGTGACATTTTAGTTTCACTGGATAAAACTGATGCCACTATCGCACTCAATAAAGCTAAAAATAATCTGGCAAATATTGTTCGGCAAACGAATAAACTATACTTACAGGATAAACAATACAGTGCCGAAGTCGCTTCAGCACGTATTCAGTATCAACAATCTTTAGAAGATTATAACCGTCGAGTGCCGTTAGCGAAGCAGGGGGTTATTTCAAAAGAAACGCTGGAGCATACCAAAGATACGTTAATAAGTAGCAAAGCGGCATTGAATGCCGCTATCCAGGCTTATAAAGCGAATAAAGCTTTAGTAATGAACACACCATTAAACCGTCAGCCACAAGTCGTTGAAGCGGCGGATGCAACTAAAGAAGCCTGGTTGGCGCTTAAACGTACGGATATTAAGAGTCCGGTTACCGGCTATATTGCCCAGAGAAGTGTTCAGGTCGGCGAAACAGTGAGCCCCGGACAATCGTTAATGGCTGTCGTACCGGCACGTCAAATGTGGGTTAATGCCAACTTTAAAGAAACACAACTCACGGATGTACGGATTGGTCAATCGGTCAATATTATCAGCGATCTTTATGGTGAAAATGTTGTGTTTCATGGTCGGGTGACAGGGATCAATATGGGAACCGGCAATGCGTTCTCCTTATTACCTGCACAAAATGCGACAGGGAACTGGATCAAAATCGTTCAGCGTGTACCGGTTGAAGTTTCTCTTGATCCAAAAGAACTCATGGAACATCCCTTGCGTATTGGTTTATCGATGACAGCAACTATTGATACGAAGAACGAAGACATTGCCGAGATGCCTGAGCTGGCTTCAACCGTGACGTCCATGCCTGCTTATACCAGTAAGGCTTTAGTTATCGATACCAGTCCGATAGAAAAAGAAATTAGCAACATTATTTCGCATAATGGACAACTTTAATGGCAATCACTAAATCAACTCCGGCACCATTAACCGGTGGGACGTTATGGTGCGTCACTATTGCATTGTCATTAGCGACGTTTATGCAAATGTTGGATTCCACTATTTCTAACGTCGCAATACCGACAATATCTGGCTTTCTGGGAGCATCAACAGACGAAGGCACCTGGGTTATCACCTCGTTTGGTGTAGCAAATGCCATTGCGATCCCTGTTACTGGCAGGTTGGCACAAAGAATAGGCGAATTAAGATTATTTTTACTTTCAGTAACCTTTTTTTCGCTGTCTTCATTAATGTGTAGCCTATCGACCAATCTTGATGTGCTGATATTTTTTAGAGTCGTTCAGGGGTTAATGGCGGGGCCGTTAATTCCACTGTCACAGAGTTTATTATTAAGGAATTATCCACCAGAAAAAAGAACATTTGCTCTGGCATTATGGTCAATGACCGTGATTATCGCTCCGATATGTGGGCCGATATTGGGCGGCTATATTTGTGATAACTTTAGCTGGGGTTGGATATTTTTAATCAATGTCCCTATGGGGATTGTCGTCCTGACATTATGCTTAACCTTACTTAAAGGAAGAGAAACTGAGACTTCACCGGTCAAAATGAATCTACCAGGACTGACCCTGTTAGTGCTCGGTGTTGGTGGCTTGCAAATTATGCTTGATAAAGGGCGCGATCTGGATTGGTTCAACTCGAGTACAATAATAATATTAACAGTAGTATCAGTTATTTCTCTGATCTCTTTAGTCATTTGGGAGTCGACCTCAGAGAATCCGATTCTTGACCTCAGTTTGTTTAAGTCCCGTAATTTAACCATTGGTATTGTGAGTATCACATGCGTGTATTTATTTTTCTCTGGAGCGATCGTCCTTATGCCGCAGTTACTCCAGGAAACGATGGGGTATAATGCGATATGGGCCGGACTTGCCTATGCGCCCATCGGTATCATGCCGCTATTAATATCACCTTTGATAGGACGTTATGGCAACAAAATTGATATGCGGTTGTTGGTGACATTTAGTTTTTTGATGTATGCGGTTTGCTATTACTGGCGTTCTGTGACATTTATGCCAACGATTGATTTTACAGGCATCATTTTGCCGCAGTTTTTTCAGGGATTCGCCGTTGCCTGTTTCTTTTTACCCTTAACAACGATTTCGTTTTCAGGCTTGCCAGATAATAAATTTGCCAATGCCTCGAGTATGAGTAATTTTTTTCGTACCTTGTCAGGATCAGTTGGTACGTCGTTGACAATGACGCTGTGGGGACGACGCGAATCGTTACACCATAGTCAGTTGACAGCAACCATCGATCAATTTAACCCCGTGTTTAATTCATCGTCACAAATTATGGATAAATACTATGGTTCGCTTTCAGGAGTTCTTAATGAAATTAATAATGAAATAACCCAGCAGTCACTTTCTATTTCTGCAAATGAGATTTTCCGTATGGCGGCTATTGCTTTTATCTTACTTACGGTTTTGGTTTGGTTTGCGAAACCGCCGTTTACAGCGAAAGGCGTTGGGTGATGATAAAAGGAGGGGGTTATAGCGGGTAAGACCGGGGATCTTAAGTCTGCGCCATCGGCAGCATCGCTCACCCAGGGAAAGGATTGCGATGCTGCGTTGAAACGTTATTAACGGCCTTTTGCCAGATATTGATTCATCTCTTCTTCCGGCACCATTCCACCTCCCGTCGCCCACACCAGATGAGTGGTATTACGCAGTTGTTCTGCGCTGAAACCGTGCATCTGTTGGTAACTTACTGATGCACACACGCGCTGAGGTCCGGCCATACCCGCCAGTGCTGAAGGTTCAAGACGAATACCTTCTTCCTGAGCCAGCCAGCCAAGCATGTCATACATGGTTTGATCGCTAAGGGTATAGAAGCCATCCAGCAGACGCTCCATTGCCCGCCCGACAAAGCCTGATGCGCGACCAACTGCAAGGCCATCCGCTGCGGTAAGGTTGTCGATACCAATATCCTGAACAGAAATCTGATCGTGTAATCCTGGATGGACGCCTAACAACATACAAGGGGAGTGCGTTGGTTCG
>ERZ724518.543-NODE-543-length-16287-cov-3.306678_pt1 | contig 16287 bp, 13 predicted proteins | sample MGYA00376051_ERZ724518 | MGnify/ENA primary metagenome ERZ724518 (study PRJEB28724, sample SAMN07190885) | wastewater metagenome | isolation source: influent of sewage treatment plant in Hong Hong | place: Hong Kong | collected 2016-03-17 ... | reverse complement strand
CATTTGTCATTTATGACCTGCTTTGTTTTTCCGCTCTTTTTCTAGGTCTTAAGAAGGGCGGTCCGACAGTTTCGAAAGTGTTTGCTACTCTCTCTAATATGTCCGTTCTCTTTGGTTACCTGGTGGTGCTGTTGAACTGCACCATGCATTCGGGAGTGAATTAAAAATGATTGCTGAGATTTATTTTGCCGACGGCGCCAACTGCGACATTTGCGGCGGTAAGGCACGGGGACTTTCGAGACTCAAGCATATAAGCGGTAGCGCCGGCGCCAGATTTCAGGTTCCGCCCTTTTTTGTGATCGCTGCGGGGGAAGTGGCCGTGGCAAAGTTGCAAGGGGCGCTTACCACAATTAAAGCCGAATCGGGCTGCCGGAGCTTCGCCGTGCGGTCATCTTGTATTGAGGAGGACGGTCCGACCAATTCATTTGCCGGGCAGTTCACATCTTATTTGTTTGTAGAAGAGTCTCAGGTGGGACTCCATGTAGAGAAAGTACGGCATTCGGTCAAAAGTAAGTCTATTGAGACGTACAGGAAGCTCAAGGGTCTCGATGGCAGCGGCCCCGTGGCGGTTCTTGTGCAAGCCATGGTTGATGCCAGCGTTTCCGGTGTCATGTTCAGCCTCGATCCTGTTACACAGAAAGCCTGTCCTGTAATCTCAATGGTGGAGGGCGCCGGCGACAAACTGATGGCCGGCACCGTCAGCGGTGAGACCCTTTATATTGCCGGTAGTACGCCTGCTCCAGGCTCGGCGCGCCCCAGTTACTTGACTGAAGCAATGCTGGCGCAGCTCTTGCGGGCCCTTGGCGCCATCGAAAAGCATTTCGGTCGTCCCATGGATGTAGAGTGGTGTTTCGACCGAGAGGGGCGCCTTTTCATCTTGCAGGCCAGGCCCATCACCACGGTGGACCCCCAGAGCACCGTATTCGATGCCAGTAATATTCAGGAGAGTTACCCCGGCAAGACTTCACCCCTGACCTTCTCATTTGCCCGCAAGTGTTATACGGAAGTCTATAAAAGTTTTGTCTTGCTCATGGGGGTGAAGCCCTCTGTGGTTGAGAGCCGCAGCGATCTGTTCGAGTATATGATCGGTTACCACGAAGGCAGAATTTATTACAACCTGGGCAACTGGCATCGCTTGATTCAACTTTTGCCGCTTTATAAAAGCAATAAAGGTTTTATGGAGCAGATGATGGGCTTGAAAGAGCCCCTGCCCCAGGAGCCGCAAGCAGCGCCCTCTAATTTCTTCGGTAAACTCGGCGGGCTCTTTTGCCTGGCAAAAATTCTCTTTGCCGCACTTACTTTGCCGCTACTCAAAAGGTCTTTTGAAAAGCGTCTTAACCTGGCCCTCAACATCGATAGGCAGGCGGTCAAGAATCTCTCTTTGACTGAGCTTGCAAGCCTTTATTTAAGCCTGGAGAGTAGGCTTATTTCCCGCTGGGATGCCCCTGTAGTAAACGATTTCTTCGCCATGATCGCCTACGGAGCCCTGCGCAAGAGTTTGAGCGGAAACCCAAAGAGGATGGAATGCTTGCCGTTCTATCTTAAATGTAAGAGCGCTGTTGTGTCGGGGCAGCCGCCCCTGCTTCTGAAAGAGCTGGCCGGGCTTATCTCCGCTGACCGCGAGCTTATCAGGCTTATGGAAAGCGGCAAGACCGGTGCTGCCAGACTGAGGCTCAAACAACATCCGGAAGCTGAAAGACTCTATTGTCTCTATCTGGAAAAGTTTGCCGACCGCAGTCTTGGTGAATTGAAGTTGGAAAGCGCCTGCCTGGAGGATGATCCTTCCCTACTCTTTTCCACCCTGGCTGCCCTTGCTAGAGCTGAAAAGAAAGCTGCGGTGGAAACGCTGCCGCCCCCGGCATTGGAGCCCCTGCCCTGGCCTCTAGCGCTTCTGGCTTCTCTTACGGCTTCCTTGCTGGCCGGAAGGGAAAATCTGCGTTTTGCCCGCACCCGGGTCTTTGGCCTGGTGCGCCTCATTTTCAAAACCATGGGCAAAAGACTGGCGGCCTCAGGACATATTGAGCAGCCGCAGGATATTTACTTCCTGACCGTAGACGAGATCCTCGGTTTCATCGGAGGCACGGGCGTCAGCCTCAACCTAGCCGGGCTTGTGTCCTTGCGCAAACGGGAGTATGAAGGGGCGAGTGAATCGCCCCTGCGACTCACCTTCAGCGGTGCCTACGGCGATCGCAAGGAGTTGCCGAGAGCGGTGCCGGAGGAAGCGGTTAAAGCTTCCCCTCACACCTCGGTGCTGGTTGGTCAGGCCGCCAGTGCCGGCATCTGCCGGGGGCGGGTGCGCGTCATCAGGAACCCTGAAAGTGAAGCTCTCCAGGAAGGCGAGATACTGGTAGCCGAACGCACCGATCCCGGCTGGATTGTGCACTTCAGCCTGGCGGCCGGACTGGTGGTCAGCCATGGCAGCTTGCTTTCTCATACGGCCATCGTGGCCAGGGAATTATCTCTGCCCTGTGTGGTGGCCGTGGAGAACGCCACCACCCGCCTGAAAACCGGCGATCTGGTGGAAGTGGACGGACGAAACGGCAAGGTCACCATTTTGGAAGAAGCAGTTTCGAATCTGTTTGCTTGTGCCTGAAAAGTCAATGCCTTGAGCGCACAATGAAGGTGTTGAGAGCAACGAGGGAGAGTGGTATGAGAGCCGGAGCCATTGAAAGGGTCAAGTTGAACAGCGCCCTGATCAGGTATTCGCAGTGCTGGGAAGACAGTCAACTTCTACTTGCGGGACTGACAGAAGCACCCTCTTTGAAGACTGTTGTCTCCATTGCCTCTGCCGGGGACAATACCCTTTCCATATTGAGCCTTGGTGAGCGGGTGGAGCGAGTGCTGGCTATCGATTTCTCCCCGGCCCAACTTGCCCTTCTGGAACTGAAGATGGGCTGCTTCAAGTGCTTGAACCACGAAGAGACCCTGCTCTTTCTCGGTGTAGGAGGCGGCCCGGGAGACGGACTAAAGCGCCTGGCTCTCTTTGAAAAGCTGAAGCAAGCCCGGGTGCTCTCTCCCTCCTGCCTCAACTATTTTGACCAGAGAGAGGAAGTCTTGGCTGCCGGTGTCATACACTGCGGCAAGTTGGAAGGCTACTTTCGTATTTTTTCTCGTTTCCTCCTGCCGCTTCTGCACCGTGCAAGCACCATCGACGGCTTGCTGCAAGAGCGGTCGGAAGCTTCTCGCGCCGAGTTCTACGAAAGAAAGTGGAATACTCCCCTGTATAGATTGGCATCGCGGCTCTTCTTTTCTAGAGCCGTTGCCGCCTTGCTTGGCCGAGAGCGCAGTTTCTTCAAGGAGGCGGAAGACTCATTCAGCAAATTCATCGCTAAAGCTGTGGAAACACATTTGAAAAGCGGTGCCTCGCAGGGAAATGCCTATCTCAGTTATATTCTCAAAGGTTGCTATGGGAAGGTTTTGCCCCATTATCTAAGGCCCGAAAACTATGCAGTCATAGCTTCGAACTTAGAGAAAATCTCTTTGCGGCAGGGCGGCTTGCAAGATGTTCTGTCTTCTCTTGAAGAAGACTCCGTCGATGCTTTCAACCTTTCCGATGTCTTTGAGTACATGAGCAAGGAAGACTGTGCGGCAGTGACCGGAGAGCTTCTGCGCGTTGGTCGCAAAGGCGCCCGTCTGATCTACTGGAATATGCTTGTGGACCGCTCTTTGCAAGAACTTTCCAATCAGCGCACCGCAACCAAAATGGAATTGACCGACGCCCTGCCTGGGGTCTGCCCTACTTTTTTCTACAAGCGTTTTGCTCTGGAAACCGTGCTCTAGTAAGGATAGTGTCATGAAAGCCCTGCTTGCTATTAGCTTTATCGTACTGAGTCTCCTGGCGGTGCTGCTTGCCTGCGCGCGCTTTATGAAAGGTAGAGCGGCCGACGCTACGGGCAATCGCTTTGAGACCACGAGGAAGCTTGTGCATCTGGTCATGGGTGCGCTCTGCCTCACCTTTCCCTGGCTCTTCGATGCTCCGCAGCCGGTCTTCGTCCTGGCTGCTTTTGTCTCTTCCATGTTCATCTATCTGCGCTTCAGAGCAGTGGGTTGTTTGCGCCCGGTGCTTTTCGGGGTGGAGCGGCAGTCTTATGGTGAACTTTTCTTTCCCCTTGCCGTGGCTCTTATCTTCTTTCTGGCTAAAGAGCCGGTTTATTTTCTGGTACCAATAGCAGTGCTGGCCTTTGCCGACTCGGCGGCAGCCTTAATCGGCAGTCGCTTCGGCAGCCGCATTTATTATCCTTACAGGCTCAAGCACGGCGCTAAGAGTGTGGAAGGTTCACTGGCCTTCTTACTGATGGCTTTCGCTACCAGTATGGTAGTTCTGGCCTTCAGTACCACCATGCCTTTCTACCATGTACTGATGCTGGCAGCACTGCTAGCTGCCCTTTCTACCGTGGTCGAGTCTCTCTGCGGTAATGGGCTCGATAATTTATTTGTGCCTCTTGCTCTATACTTTGCGCTCAGTTCGGCTCTCAGTATCAGTGTGGCGGCCCTGACTGTGGAACTGGTGAGCCTGATAGCCTCAACCTTGTTGGTCTTCCTGCTCAAGCGTTCTTCCACACTGGCAGACGGCGGCACCCTTTTCAGTCTGGCTTATCTGTATCTGGCCATCACAGAAGGCGGCATGCTCTTCTTCATTCTGCCTCTGGTCTTATTGGCTTCCTATAAGACCCTGCTGCCCAGGCGCTTCCGCCTGACCGGACCGGTACACGGACAGGAAGCGGTCTTGGCTGTTTTACCGGCTGCCCTGCTATTCCTGCCTGGCACCACATTCCTGCTTGATTCGAACACCCTCTTGCTTGCCTACGGCATGGCCTTTGCCATTCATGGTTCCATTATTGCCAGTGCTCATATCCGCTTGGTCACGCAGGATCAAAGGCAACTGCGCAAAGATCGCCTGGTGGTACTCTCCATAAATGCCCTCAAGAGCTGGTGCCTCTTCTTTCTGCCCTGTGTCTTCATGGGCGGCAAAAACCTTTCGCCCTGGTTTACCTTGCTGGCGTTTCTCTATGTTTTACTTTTCAGCCTCATCTTTGCCTTGCGCCGGTCGCCACAGGAGAGCCGCACTGCCGCTAGACGCTGGTTCAGGCAGGGTACCCTGGCCTCCCTGGGCTCCCTCGGTTTCCTGGTCTGTCTGGCTTAGAAGCGCATACGTTCTAGTAAATAGGGATGATAAAAATGCAGAGCACTACCACCGATTTGATGAGCCTTCTATCAAAGAGCCCCGACTTTTTAAGGAGCGGTCGTATGTACTTCGCCGATCCCGGGCAGGCTTGTCCCGAGGCGCTTCTGCCGCTTCTGGAGAAGACGGCGAGAGAATGTGGTGCCACCGAACTGGTGGGTCCTCTGGCCGGCAATACTTTCTACCGCTATCGCACAGTCATCGAAGACAGCGGCGCATTGCCGTTTTTGTGTGAACCATATAATTCGAACTGGTCCGGGTTAGTCGATTGTCTTGAGCAGAGGGGCTATAGACAACTGGCCACCTATGCTTCCAAGAGCGTGCCTCTCACTGAAGCTCCCCAATTGTTTGCAGAGAAGCCGGCGCCAGTCGAATTTGAGAGCTTTCGGGTGGAAGCTTTCGAAGAGGAACTGTCAGCTATTTATGAGTTGACCGAAAAGGCCTTTGCCGCCAATTTCTTGTATAGTGCCATATCAAAAGAAGCCTTCATCTCGCTCTATGAGCCCCTTAGAGCCACCATGGACGGTGAGCTGGTGCTGATGGCCAGAGCTTCGGCAACCGGAAAACTGGTGGGCTTCTGTCTGGCGCTCAGAGATACCCGGGCCCCAAGACTGATTCTCAAGACTATCGCCAGAGATCCTGATCCCGCTTACCGTCACTTAGGATTAAGTATGGTCTGCCGCATGCTCGAACTGGGCCGGGCGAAAAACTTTCAAGAAGCTATCTTTGCCCTCTATAAAGAGGGCGGCTTTTCCTCTTATATGCCGGATCTGTTCGGCGGCAAGACCATACGGCGCTATGCCGTTTATGCCAGGGAGCTTAGTTCGTGATGACCAATTGCAATATTGCCCTGATTCTGGAAGAGAATGCCGCTGCCTTCGGGACTCGAACGGCCATTGTGGATGAAGAGGGACGGCTCCTCTCTTTCCATGGCTTGAACGAGAGGGTAAAGCAGCAGGCCGCCGCCCTTCTTGCCGAGGGTCTCAAGAGAGAGCAGATTGTGCTCCTGGCCATTGCCCCCGGTATCGACTTCTTTGTAGCGTTACTGGCCATTTTGCGTGTCGGCGCCAGGGTTCTGCTGATCGAGCCCGGCAGTGCCAAACGTGTACTTTCCTGCCTTGACGCGGTGCGTCCCGATTTTGTTTTGACGGTTCCCTGGCTTGTGCCTTTATTTGCCTGCCGCTATCGCACCTTCACTCTAAGCAATAGGAAGAGCGACCAGGCACCGGCTGCTGCTTTTGTCGATAGCAAAGACGGCGCCCTCATTACTTTTACATCCGGCACCACCGGCAGCGTCAAAGCCATTGAAAGAAGCCACGGCTTTCTAGTTCAACAGACCGAGGTCATAGACAAGAGTCTTGCTCTCTCCGCTTCTCCGTGCACATTGACCACTTTACCGGTCTTTACCCTGGCCCATTTGTTCTATGGCGTTACCACTATTCTGGTGGGTAAAAAGTCTTGCCGGAAGGCTCTCAAGCTTGTTGACCGCCATCAGCCGAAGAAGATTCTCTGTGCCCCCGCTTTTCTAACCGGGCTTCTGGAAGAAAGTGCCGGACAAGACTTGAGTTGTCTCGATGAAGTTCTGGTGGGCGGCGCACCCATCTTTCCCTCTCTGGTTGAATCCGTGCTCGCACGCCTGCCCCAGGCTACCGTCACTTCCGTATACGGAGCCAGCGAAGCCGAGCCCATATGCCATTTCAGCGTCAGTTCCAGCCATGGTGCCGGTTACCGCCGCCTGCATGAATTGGCCGCCGAGGGCCAGGGACTCTACCTGGGCAGGTGTGAGGACCGTTCCGTAAACTTGCTCATGCTTTCGGAAGCCGACCTGGCAAGGCTCCTGAATCAGTCCCGGGTCACCGAGGAGGAAATCTCCAGGCTCAGTGCCGCCGAGGGGCACTTATTGGTGGCCGGCAAGCATGTGAACCAGGGCTATTTTAACGAGCAGAAGGGCACAAACAAACTGAGGGTGCTGCAAAAGGACTGTACCATCAAGGTTTATCATGCCACCGGCGATATGTGCAAAATGCTCGCCGGTGAGCTGGTTCTGACCGGCAGAGCCGGCTATGAAAGTAAATGCAAGAAAGGGCGTTATCCGCTTATGGTAGAAGCCTTTGCCAAAACTCATGATGGCATCGGCGAGGCTGCTTATGTGGAGCTTGATGGGCAGCCTTTGTTAGCCGTCACCCTGAAAGGGCGGGAGGCTAACCTGGAGCCAGAGCTAGAAGCCTATTGTAAAAAGGAATTCATCAAGCTTGTGGTCATGAAAAAACTGCCCCTGGATGCCAGACATGGCTCCAAGGTGCTCTATGAAAAACTCAAGGAGGAACTGCGCCTTCTCGGCTATTCCCGTCCACGGGGCACATGGGCAGTGACGACGGAAGAGCCTTCCTGTCTTTCGAAGGCTTCTATCTGAGAAGCTGAAACGCTTGCCGCAGCCAGTTTATCGGAATGACCGAGGGTGACCATGCGATCTTGCACGCCGAATATATCTTCGATATGTCTGGCCAGGGCTCTGGCCTGGGGCAGGATTTGCTCAACACTGGCAGTCAGATGATAGTCGGAGGTGACGCCGGAGGTATGGGAGCTGTTGCGCTCAGAGCCCCACTGGGTAGCCAGTCTCAGGCTGAGGAAACCGCCGGGCTGGCAGGTGAGGGTCAATTTGCGCAAGAAGCCCTGACTGTTGATATCAATTTCACCAAGAAGCTGGTTGAAGGTATCCGGTCCGTTCGGCAGTTGTCCGAGCATCTTGCCCGCCGGCACGCCCAGTTCCTGGGAAAGCAGGTCTACCAGGGAAGCAAAGGAAGCGACGCCTTGCAAATCAATTGTTTTTCCAGTTCCGTCGAAGTTCATATACATTTTCTCTCAGGCTATTCTTAAACCTTCCAAATGATGCCAGTAGTCGGCAAATTCTTCAAGTACAGTTAGGTATATGCAAAGTGGAAATATATCCAATTCGGAAGAAAAGGCGGCACCTGCCGGTCTGATTAAGACTCTCAGCGAGTGGGCCGAGATGATCAAGATCGAGCATACGGTTTTTGCTCTGCCTTTTGCCCTCTCCGGCTTGATTCTCTCTCTGCCGGGCAAAGGCTTCAGCTCGCTGCCCAGCGTCGCCACTGTTTTCTGGACGGTGCTGGCCTTTGCCAGTGCCCGTTGTGCAGCCATGACTTTGAACCGGCTGATTGACGCCGGTATCGATGCCAAAAATCCTCGAACCAGGGATAGAGCCATACCTGCCCGGCGTATCAGCCGCAAAACCGCACTATTGATTAGTGTTCTTTCCTTTACTGTGATGCTCTTGGCGGCCGGCAACCTGCCGCCCATTTGTCTCAAGCTTTCGCCCATCGCCGTCTTCTGGCTGAGCTTCTATTCTTTCACCAAGCGTTTCACCTGGCTCTGCCACATTGTTCTGGGCATTGCACTGGGCGGTGCGGCGCTGGGCGGTTGGGTAGCGGCCAGTGGTGCTCTGGTGGGCGCGGCCCCCTGGCTTCTGGCTCTAGCAGTGGTTACCTGGGTAGCCGGTTTCGATATTATCTATGCCTGCCAGGATGTAGAATTTGACCAGGGTGAGAAACTCCATTCCATACCGGCTCGCTTCGGCGTGGCTGGGGCGCTCATGATCTCGCGCGCTCTGCACGTAATGACGGCCGCTTTCCTCTTTGCTCTGGGGCAGAGTTTGCACCTGGGTCTCTTTTATTATCTAGGCTTCGGGCTGGTCTCAGCCATGCTCATTTACGAGCACAGCCTGGTCAAACCCGGGGATCTATCCAGGGTTAATGCCGCTTTCTTCACCGTAAACGGCGTCGTATCCATAGTGGCTTTCCTGGCCTTCCTGGTCGACAAGCTAAGCGGTGTACCATTCCTGCCTTGACCAGAGCAGAAAGCTGCGCTTGCTTTAAGCAGAGCCGGCCTTAGCTTTTGACTCGGCGGCGCTCAGTTCCAGACAGACCAGGTCACCATCAACGGCACCAAAGTACATCAAATTGCCGACGAAAAGCGGCTGTGATTCCACCTCTTTTTTGAGGGCGAGGCGCCAGGCAATGGCACCGTTTCTAGTGTCAATGGCTTCCAGAAAACCTTCTCGGCTGACGGCCAGAACCTGCTTGTCGACACTGGCAAGAGTGGCAGCCGGCTTGCCCCTTAGCGGTGCTTTCCACTTCAAGGTGCCGTCATACTTTTCGCAGCAATAGAGCCACTTGCCGTTGCTGGCAAACATTACCGAGGTGAAGACTATTATGCCACCGCGATTGATGGCGCCATCGGAAGGGTACTCCCAGATCAGTCGGCCCGCTTCGGCGTCGAGCGCAAAGAAAGCACCACTTTGAGTACCCAGATAGACCGTATCTACGGAAGTGACCGGGGAACTGACGATGCGGCCGGAGGCGGCAAATTTCCAGTTTTGTCTGCCTGTGGCACAGGCCAGGGAATGAACGCTGCCGCTTTGAGTGCCGAAGTAAAGGGAGTCGCCATGCACTTTCGGTTGGGCAACGATGGCGTCGCCGGCATTGAAGCTCCATAGTTTCCTGCCCAGCCTGATATCCAGACCGGTGACCAGCCCCTGCCGGTCGCAGAGCATGAGGGTATTGCCGTAAATAGACGGACCGGCAAGCAGAGCCGCTCCCCCTTCGTGTTTCCACAAGGGTTCACCGGAGGCGGGATCGATGGCATGGGTGAAGCCTGAGCAATCGCTTACCACCAATTTATCCGGTGTATAAAAGGGAGCGCTTAAAATGGGCGCGCCGGCATCATAGGCGAACTTGAGTTGCCCTGTACGACTGTCCACGGCATAGAGCCTGCCGTCGCAAGAGGGGAAATAGACAATATTGCCTTCCCGGTTCAAAACCGGTGCTGCGGTCCAGCCAATCGGACCTCTAGTGGCATAAGTCCAGAGCACCTGACTGGAGCCGGGGGTAACGTTCTTTTTGAGCGGAACCTGATTGGCTCTCACTTCACTAACCGCTTCCTTGGGTTTCTCTTCCGTAAGACCAACTTCCGGTGCGGTCTGCGGCTTGGCAGTAGGAGTAGCCGTCTCGGCAGTTTGAGCGGCCGGTTCTATACTTTTTAGCTTGTTTTGGGAAGTACTGGGTACTACTTTTGTAGTGTCTACACCGTCTCCCTGCCTCAGCTGTCGCAGTTTCTCCTCCGGCAAGTCGCGCAACTTGACGGGAATGTTTTTGGCCGGCGGCGGCACCGGAGGCGGTGCCTTCTCTACGGTCTCTTTGGGAGTTTCGGTGAGGTCCGAAACCTTTAGTTTGCCGTTTTCCAGGCGACCGGCAAAGCCCATGCGCACCAGCCGCAACTCGAAAATGAGGTCGTCGATAATGCCCAGCACATCGGCCATGGAGCGATAACGCTCGTCCGGCGTCTTGGCCATCATACGTTTGATCACTTTGTCCAGTATGTCCGGCACCTGCGGATTGAGGCGTTTGGCTGAGGGCACCGGGGCAGATGTGTGTTTCATGGCCATCTCGATCATGCCCTGGGCCCGGTAGGGCAATTGACCGGTGCACATTTCGAAGAAGAGAATGCCCATCGAATATATATCGGAGCGGTGATCCTGCTGATCGCCGCGACACAATTCCGGGGACATATAGGCAGGCGTACCCATGCCCTTGGTGGCCGAGTTCAGGTAGACTCGCCCAACTAGAAGACGGGCCAGACCGAAGTCGCCGATCTTCAAGTCGCCCTCATTAGTAATAAAGATGTTGTCGGCTTTGATGTCCTGGTGAATTACCCCTCTTTTGTGGGCGAAAGACAGCCCTGAGGAGAGCTGCTTCATCCAGTTGAGGGCGTGCTCAAGAGGCAGGGCACCCTGGGTGACACGGTTGGCCAGGTTGCCGCCGGGAAGATATTCCATGGCCACAAAGTGGTGGTCACGGCCGTTGCGCGACTCCACGCCAATGTCATAGACCGTGACTATGTTCGGATGCTCCAACTGAGCGGCCAGTCTCGCTTCTTCCTTGAAAACTTCCAGATTCTTCTTGTCTGCCATGAGGCTGGGCAAGAGCATCTTAATGGCTACATCTCGCAGAAGAAGCTCGTCCCGGCAGTGATAGACCACGCCCATGCCACCAACGCCAATCTCTTCCAGGACCGTGTAATGGCCGTCTTCGAGTTTGTCTCCACGGGCAAATATCTTTGGGGGCATTTTGTGGCTTCCTTAGCTGCTATTTATCTTACAAGATTGCTGCGGCAGAATTCGACAATTCCATCTGCCCGCTGCAAAAGACCCTCTAGATTCTTGCTATCACCGTCTGTGGCGCCTTTTCGACTTCTTCTTGGAAGGCGCCTGGGCGGGAGACTCAAGCTTGTCTCATCTTTTAGCTTACAGTTTGTCAAGAAAAGGGCGCCGGGAAAACGCTAAAATATGAAGCTGCACCCCGTCTAACTAGGAATTTCCACCTGGCGGTGCTCAGGCGAAGGCAATAGATAGGATATCCAACTGATGAAGCAGTTTGAACTGGGTCAAAACCAATGTACTGATCCCGCTGCGGCCGCCGCTGCGGTCGGCGCTTCTGAAGACATGGCCGGTAGCGACGAAGCCGCCCTTATGATGGCTCACTCCGGACCTTCTCTTGGTCAGACTCTTATTCAGTACGGCGCCCAGGTTCTCATGGAAGAAGCCCAGGCAATTCTCCGGGTCAAGGATAGACTGGCACCGAGTTTTGAGCACGCCATCGAACTTTTGCTGGAATGTACCGGTAAAGTGGTTGTGACCGGTATGGGTAAAAGCGGTCATATCGGTTCCAAAATTGCCGCTACTTTTGCTTCCACGGGCACACCGGCCTTCTTTGTTCACCCTGCCGAACTGCGCCACGGCGACTTCGGCATGCTCGACAGCCGCGATCTGGTAATTGCCATTTCCAGTTCCGGTGAGACCCAGGAAATTAAGCTGGTGCTTGAGCCTATCAAGCGTACAGGCCTTAAGCTTATCGGACTGACCGGCAACATGGAATCAACTCTGTCCAAATATGCGGATGTTGTTCTGGACGTCAGTGTGGACAAGGAAGCCTGCCCTCTCAATCTGGCTCCCACCTCTTCCACCACAGTCGCTCTAGCCATGGGTGATGCGCTGGCCATGACATTGATGGCCGTCAAAGGTATCGCCGCCGAAGATTTTGCCCGCAGCCATCCGGGCGGTAGCCTCGGTCAGAAGCTTATCACCGTAGAGTCCATTATGCGTTCCGGTCTGGATGTGCCCATCGTTTCTCTGGATGCCAGCCATGAAATGGTTCTGGAAGAGATAACCAGAAAGAAACTAGGCTTCACCGTAGTTTGCGAGGACGACGGCAAGTTGCGCGGTATCATCACCGATGGTGACTTGCGCCGGGCCCTGAGCAAATACCGCGACGGCGTCTTCGAGAAGCAGGCCCGGGACATGATGACTACCTCTCCCAAGACCATCTCTGCTCATTGCCTGGCAGTGGAAGCTCTCAAGCTCATGGAACGTTATTCCATTTCCGACCTCTTGATTGTGGACAGCGCCCAGCGACCGGTCGGACTTATTGATTTGAAAGACCTTTTGAGAGCCGGAATTATCTAGTCTCGTCTTACCTGTCTACGTGGTTTCCGCAGCAATTGCCCGACTTCGGACACATTGGCTGTGACATAGTGCTTGCATTCAATCAGTAGCAAGCGAGGTATTGACCATGGCAGATCGTCCCGAGCAGGATAAAGGTGCAGATACACCGGACCAAAAGTGGTTGAAACCTGATCTCAGCTCCGTCAGCCAGTTGCTTTGCACTCCCCAGGAAATGGCTACAATCCTGGATGACAGACCGGGACCGGCCGGTGGTGTCTTTTCTGAAAGTTTGAGCGAGTGCGCCAATCGCATAGTTTCGGATCAAACAAAGAACGAACAGCAAAAGGCTCTGGCGTTCAAGAATCTGATCGTGGACACGGAAAAATTAGAAAAGAAAGGTCAGGGCGGCGATATCAAGCTACTCACCGATGGCAACGGTAATGTCACCGGCTTCGATATCAGCTTTCCGATCCAGAGAAAATGAGTCAGTGACTATTCACTCTTTTGCCATTCCACAAAGCCGTCCTGGAAGGAATCACCGACCACGTCAAAGCCGAAACCTTCAACCAGGGCCTTGAGTGGATCCGTGCCGCCAAAGGGAATAGCCAGCGGCTCGAATTCCAGGATGGCGTAGGTGTCATCAAGCGGTTTGACACCGGTCAGCTCATACTCGCCAGATAAGATGCAGTCGAGAACGTCTATTAAGTCCCAGGTGCTCTTGCCGGCAAAGCACTGCAATTCTGCCTTGCCAAGCAAACTGTCCCAACTGGTGGAGGCGATGATACGTTCTCTTGCATCACGCTCTACGATCATGGCACCATCGGAATTTTCAACTTTGCGCTCTTGCATATAACTGACGAAGGAGGCAAGCCCTTCGAGTTTAGTATTGTTATTGAGGTGAGCGAAACGAATGTGCAATTGCCTACACCGATAGAGAGCCACAGCTCAAGAATAGCACTCTTTCAAGGTTTCTATTCCCTGATCAGCCGTCCTTGATTTGCCCTTGTTCCTTCAGCCTGGCAATTCTTATTGCTTCTGCGTTCAAAGAAAGATCCGGATCACGGTAGGGAAGACCAGAGGTGGTGCGTAGTCGCCGTTCTTCTTCCTCGCTCAGGGGCATGATTACGTCTGCGAGCTTAGGCAAATAGTCCTGGAGATCCTGGAGGCAGGCGAGGGTACCGCCGCTCTTGCCGCCTACGGCAGCGGTGCGGTAAACATGAAAACCCAGTTGCCTGAGGGCTCCCCGTATGGCAGAAGCAGCTGAGTAAGTGAGGATGCTGCCGTTTGGCTGCAAGCGTTGCTTGTAAGCGGCAAATACTTCCAGGGTCCAGAGTTCGGTTACTTTGCGAGGAGAAAAGGGATCGTGATAGATGACGTCGAAAGTATCTTCCTGCTCATTTCTCAGGTATTGCCGCAGGTCGCATTCAATGAAAGTCGACTGAAAATGCAAAGCGTCGTCACTTTGGTCGAATCTGATACCAGGCTGAAATGACTCAGCCGTTAGCCATTCTAGTCCTGCTATTTGCTTGAAACAGGGCTGTTTGAGAACCAGGGGCAGACTGGTCCGGCAGAGTTTGTAGTCGATGTCCAGGGCTTTGATAGAGAAGCCCTTGATGTAGGCGGCACTTCCTTCCTTTTTTAACGACAGCAGGCTGTCGAAACAGGTGAGGCTGTTGTAGCCGAGTCCGAAGCAACTGTCGAGTAAGCTGAAGCTACGCACTTTTGCCGACGGCAGGGCAAGCAGGGCGAGAGTAGGGGCGGCATAGTTCATCAGGGCTTCGGTATAGGCGCCCTGGCGATTATGATAGAGTTCTTGCAGGCTGGGCTCTAAGAGGCTGATGGAGCCGTCTGCCGTTGCCTGAAAAATGTAGTCTGGTGCTTGCAAGGGTGTTGCTTCTCTCTACCATTTCACCACGAGCTTACCGCAGTTTTTATCCGCTTCCATGACTGCATGGGCCTGGGCGATTTCCTCAACTCCGAAGACTGAATCAAGATTTGGCCTTAGAAGACCCTGGTGGAAGAGAGGCAAGATTTGTTTGCCGAAGGCCTGGGTGACCTGAATTTTTTCATCAAGGCTGCGACTTCTCAGGGTTGTGCCGATCACTCTTATGCGGCGGGCGAGAATCTGATTGAGGGAAATCTGGCTTTTGGCGCCGGCAAGCAGCCCCACCAGCATTATTGTGGCCTTACTGGCGGCACATTTTAGATCTTCTTCTACGTAGGCACCGCCCACTAATTCAAGAAAGACATCTATGGCACCAAAGGCGGTGCTGATCTTCTTGGCGAAGGTACCGTCTTCCACCAGAACCGGCAGGAACTGTGACTGCGGCTGCCCCAGAAAAGACGCGGCACGCTCTAGCTTTTCGCTGGAACGACTGCTGCCGGCCACTCGGCACTGAAATGCCAGGGCCAGCTGGGCAGCGGCCATTCCCACGCCACTACCTACGGCTGAGATCAAGACACGGTCTGAGTGTTTGAGCCCGGCCTGCAAAACAAGGGCATCAAAGGCGGTGATAAATGCTTCAGGTATAGCCGCCGCTTCCTCTATAGAGAGATTTTGCGGTATGGGAAGCAGAGCCAGTTCGTGCTGACAGAGCCGCTCCTGGTAGCTGCCGCCGCCGACAAGGCCAAATACCCGATCGCCTGGACGAAAGAGGCTGACGGCTTTGCCTACAGCTTCCACGATGCCGGCGAATTCCAGACCTGGTATGTCGGCTGGTACGCCCGGCGGCGGCGGATAGAGACCTTTGCGTTGCAAGACATCGGCGCGATTTATACCGAATGCTTCGACTTTTACAAGAACCTCCCAGGTCTCCGGTTTTACCTCGGGTCTTTCTGCAATCTGCAATACATCCGGGTTTCCACTAGTGGTGATGGTGACGGCGCGCAAGATTCTCGTCCTTAATTATCTATTTGCCTGGATTTTACAAAGCAAGATTTACGTAACGAACTGGGCGGCGGGCGGTAAAGTGACTCGACAGGAGCAGTTTACAACCTGTATCCTCTGAGGGTACTTATCCGTACCAATTTTAGCGTTATAAGCGTGGCGAAAGACCAGCATGGCTAAAGATCAACATGGCTAAAGAAAATAATAGTTCGATATCTGAAATAGAGGCAGTGACCGTAGCGCCGGAGCCGGTGGCGAGGGTGCCCAAAGACAACTGGGATAAATTGGCGGCAGTAGCACCAATTGTTTCCGGTGCTTTGATCTTCCTCATGGGTGGATATTTTACTTATTCCTATAATCAGCAACAGCTCAGGCTGCAGGAAATTCAGACTATCGAGAGATTTATTCCTCACCTGATGGGCAACAACCAGAGCAAGCGAGCGGCTATTCTAGCCATTTCTTCTTTGACTAATGCTGAATTGGCATCCAAGTTCGCTCAGATTTTTGCCAGCCAGGGAACGGTTTCAGCCCTGCAATCGATTGCCGAGACCGGCTCTGACAAAGAGAAGACTGTAGCTACAACGGCTCTAGCTCAGGCTCTTGAAAATCTTGCCGCCAGAGAAAGTCGGCTCAATGAGATGGAATCGGCATTCCAAAAGGCGCTGGGTGATAAGCAGACAAGGCGCGAACACGGTTCCA
>ERZ724518.542-NODE-542-length-16287-cov-13.153093_pt1 | contig 16287 bp, 12 predicted proteins | sample MGYA00376051_ERZ724518 | MGnify/ENA primary metagenome ERZ724518 (study PRJEB28724, sample SAMN07190885) | wastewater metagenome | isolation source: influent of sewage treatment plant in Hong Hong | place: Hong Kong | collected 2016-03-17 ... | reverse complement strand
GTAATTATTATAAGATTAATTTATACCAAGAATATCCTATTGCAAAATCCGGGTTTAATGCTCTATCGATGCTAAGCTCAGGGTCGCTCATCTCATCAAGCCGCTCACTTGCCACCCTTGCTAACCAAAGCTTAAAAGGCTCTGCTTTTGGAGACGGAATGGACTGGATAAGCCTAAAAAGCTGCTCGGTATCGGCCACATCCGTTTTATAATATTTTCCATCAGGTGATTTCATTTTCAGTTGACTACAATTTGTAGCCAACTCACTTCCTTCAGCTTTTAGTCGTGTTTTTAAAACGCTCCAATATTTTCTAGGATTTACACTTTCTGTAAGTATTTCTACAACATCAACAACAGAGATATACCATTTCTCTTGCTCATCATCCCAAAGAGTTCTAACTTTTTTCTCTTCAAAAAATTTGATAGATTCGTGCGGTTTCATCGGTTTTACCTTTTATAATCATTTCAAACATTATAGCTTTTGAGACAAATCAACTCAAAAAATATTGCAATTTGCAATACTTTTAAAACTACTTCTCAAAAAAGTAACAATACTCCAGATTTCCCTCTTTGCCTGTGAGTTTTGAGGGCGATTTTAAAGCAAGTTTCCATCTCAAAAGAGCGCATGCGTCTTCAAACTTTATCATAGCGTTTAGTACCGCTTTTTCATCTGTAACCACGCCGTTTTTGTCTCTTTTGGCTTCTCGCCCTACTTCAAATTGTGGTTTGAAAAGTAGGATGATTTTGCTCTTTACAAGCCTATCTACGGCATCTAAGATGTAGAGCAGAGAGATAAAAGCGACATCGCTTACTACTATGTCAAACTCCTTGTCGCTCTTGAACTCTCGTATGTCGCAACCCTCGTATGAGCGGACTCTTGCATCGTTTTTGAGGTTTTTATGGAGCTGTTCTCGTCCGACATCTACTGCGGTTACTTCGTTTGCTCCTCTCTCTAGCAAAACCTGCGTAAATCCACCTGTTGATGCGCCAATGTCTAGTGCGTTCATCCCTTTTACATCAACTCCAAGCTCATCCAAAAAAGCATCCAGTTTAAAAGCGGCACGAGATACATACTCTTTATGCTCTCGCACTGCAACTTTATCGCTCTCTTTGAGTGTATGAGAACTCTTGATTATCTGCTCGCCGTTTACGCTTACAAGCCCCTCTTTTATGAGTGTTTGTGCCTTGTTTCTGCTCTCGCATAAGCCATTTTCTACCAGATAGTTATCAAGCCTACTCAATTTTTTCCCTCATCTCTTGCTCACTAAGAACCGCAACACCCAAATCGATGGCTTTGTCATATTTGCTTCCCGCATCTTCTCCGTAAATGACAAAATCGGTCTTTTTGGAGACGGAACTTACCACCTTTGCGCCCAGAGCTTCCAGCATCTCTTTTATGGCGTCTCTTGAGAGGCTCATGCTTCCCGTTAAAACAACGCTTTTGCCTTTAAATGGGTTCTCGTGCGCCTCCTCTCTTTGAAGCGGTTCAAGCGGGCGCAAAATCTCTTGAAGTTTTGCAATCGTCTCTTTGTTGACACGCACAAACTCCAAAACAGACTCCGCCATCTCCTCTCCAAATCCCTCAAGTGCGACTATCTCCTCTTTTGAGGCATCCACAAAAGAGCTTCCAAATTTAGCACTCAAAGCCTTTGAAGCAACCTCCCCGATATGCTCAATCCCCAAAGAGTTGAGAAATCGCCAGTAGTCACACCCTTTTGCCGCTTCAAGTGAATCAAGCAGATTTTGGGCTTTTTTCTCTTTGAAACCCTCTAAACTTAGCAGTTTCTCCATGTCCAACTCAAACAAATCAAGCACACTTTTGACCAAACCCGCTTCAAAAAGAGCCTCGACTATCTTAGAACCCAAACCGTCTATGTTTAGGCATGGTTTTGAAGCAAAATAGATGATAGAGTTGATAACTCTGGCTTCGCATATGAGATTTTGGCACTTTAGAAGCACCCCCTCATCCAAAAGTTCACTACCGCAAACGGGGCAATTTGTGGACTTTTGCACCGCAACTTCGCTTCCGTCTCTCTCATGTGTTAAAACTTTTATGATTTTTGGTATCACATCACCGCTTCTTAGGATGATGACTTTGTCCCCGATGCGGATATCTTTTCGCTCTATCTCGTCAAAATTGTGCAGTGTGGCTCTCTCTACAACAACACCGTCGATGTTTGTCGGCTCAACCACGGCAACGGGAGTGACAACGCCTGTGCGCCCGACTTGAAGCAAAATCTCTTTAAGCGTGGTTATCTTCTCAACGGCTGGAAACTTGTACGCTACGGAAAAACGGGGGTTTTTGACGGTATAGCCCATGTCTATCTGAGCGGCTATCTCGTTTACTTTTATAACCATCCCATCAAGCATCATGGCATAGCTCTCACGGTTTTTGTTCATCTCCTCATAAACCGCTTCTATCTCCTCAAAGTTTTGACATGTAGCACAAAGCGGCGGTTTTTTAAACCCCAAAGAGTAGATATACTCCATCTTTTGGCTCAAAAGTTTATGCTCTAAGCTATTTTCTCCGACACCATAAGGCAAAAAAACCAGATTTCTTGAAGCGGTGATGCTCGAATCTAGCTGTCTCAAACTCCCCGCCGCCGCATTTCTGGGGTTTGCAAAAACCGCCTCTCCTTTTGCGGCTCGCTCTTGGTTGATGCGTTCAAACTCCTCTTTGTAAAGCACAACCTCGCCACGAATCTCGATGCGTTCTTTATGCTCAATAACAAGCGGAATAGAACGAATCGTCTTGACATTTTGCGTTATCAGCTCGCCCACACTTCCATCTCCCCTCGTGATGCCTTGAGTGAGAATACCGTTTTCATAGATAAGATTTAGCGATGCACCGTCATATTTTGGTTCGCAGTAAAATGAGATATTGCTGTCAAGCTTGTAGGTTTTGGTAAGCCATTTTTGCAGCCCATCAGAGTCAAAAACATCTTCCAAACTCCACATACGGCTAAGATGTGCTGCTTTTTCAAACCCTTCAGAGATACCATCTCCCACCCTTTGCGTCGGTGAAGAGGGCAAAATATCCCCTCCATGATGCTCTTCATACTCCAAAACTTCATGGTAGAGTTTGTCATAAACCTCATCGGTCGTCATAGGGTCGTCAAGGACATAGTAGTGGTAAGCGTAGAGGTTAAGAAGCTCTATGGCTTTTGCGTATTGTTCTTTGTTCATGTGTGCAATTTTATCGAAAAGTTGTTAATTGACCTTATGTATTCCTTTGGGAGCGTGGCTTTAGTAAAAGCTTCATTCATAGTGCGCGAGTCACTTATACGAGGCTAAAGCCTCACTTCCAAAAAGAGGGTTGCGTGAGCTGTAAAACTTTTTTATGATAATGACTATCACTATTTATCTTGAATTAAGAAATATTCTACTACACTTCCTTATTGAGAATGAATATCACTTTAAAAAAGGTAAGAAAAATGAAAAAAATAGTTTTAGCACTTACAATGGTTACACCACTTATGATGTTTGCGGATGTTATCCCTGCCATCAACTCCAAAGGCGGGGCGCAGGTTTTGCCTGAGGGGAAACTCAAGATGGGTATAAAACATACACAGTTTGAGAGAAACAGTATGTTTGATGGCACAAACGAGGTGCCAAACAGAGAAAATCTTGATGCTACTGCAAACATAACAGTTGTTGGTTTGCACTACGGTTTGAGCCCTAAAGCGACTATTGGCGTTATGATTCCATATAAAAACATAAGCGCAACTGCAAAACTTGGGACAAATGATGTTGCCATTGACAACAAAGGGCTTGGCGATATCGTTTTGGTGGCGAGACAGGTGTTGCTTCCTATGGGCGAGTATGGCTTTCAGCTCTCTCTTGATGGAGGTCTCAAACTCCCTACAGGTGCCACAAATGGCTCTTTTAAAAAAGCTCCCACCATCGCAAATGGGGTTGATACACCGATGCCTACACAGATGGGAACTGGGGAGTTTGAGTATATGATTGGGCTTGGAGTGACGAAAATGGTTCATGAGAGTTGGGAAGTAGATGCGCATCTCTCTTACACATATAGACCAAAGGCAGAGCATGATTATGATTTTGGAAATGCGCTCTCTTTGGATCTTGCAACGACAAAATCAGTGACAAAACAGTTTAATATTGGGGTTGAATACAATTTTACCTATAATACTAAAACCGATATGGGAGAGGACACCAATGCACAACTTCGTGCAATGCTTCCTTTTAAGGCTTTTAGCGGAAGTGCGGGTTATGTCACGCCGCAGATAGAGTTTTTGCCTTTTGGCAAACCGAAGATTCACTTTGGCGTGGGTGTTTCGTTCTTGGCGCATTATGACTTAAAAGAGTACCAACCGCTTGAGAAAGAGAGATTTGTTGCAAGAGTTGGGTATCTTTTTTAACTGATGCCATGCTTTTTTTTTGGAAGTGAGGCTTTAGCCTCGCTTGCTATGTGTTTTGGGGTTTGTGCGAGGCTAAAGCCTCACTTCCGATAGAGTGTGTTGTTGCAGTCTTGATTAAAATCAATGATAATTACTACCATTATTAGTAATATACGGTATATATTTAGGAGAAGAGATTATGAAAAAATTACTCTATACACTTAGTGCGGTTGTAGTTCTGGGTGCTTCTTTTGCTGAGGCAAAGGTTGAAAAGCTTGTGGTTTCAGGACCTTTTGCCTCTGTTTCGCATCCGATTTTGCATATGATAGAGACAAACGCTCTAAAAGATGTAGCAGACAAAGTGGAGTTTCGTGTCTGGAAAAATCCTGATGAACTTCGTGCTATGGCGATTAAGGGGGATGTTGATTTTGTAGCAGTTCCGACCAACACGGCGGCAACGCTGAACAACAAAGGTGTGGACATAAAACTGCTGAGTGTCTCTGTGTGGGGGATTTTGGGGATGATAAGCCGTGACAACACGCTCAAAACACTCAAAGATTTTAAAGGCAAAAAGATAGCTGTTCCTTTTCGTGCAGATATGCCTGATGTCGTCTTTAAACAGCTTGCAAAAAAAGAGGGTTTAGACCCGCAAAAAGATTTTGAGCTGGTTTATGTCGCTACGCCTGTTGATGCGATGCAGATGCTTATCATGAGAAGAGTTGACCACACACTTTTGGCTGAACCTGCCATCTCTATGGCACTTCGCAAAACAAAATCTTTTCCCGTGAGCATCGTCGCACCTGACCTTTACAGAAGTGTGGATTTGCAAGAGGAGTGGGGCAAAGTTTTTGGAACAAAAGGCGATATCCCTGAAGTGGGCGTTGCGGTTATGGGACATGTAAAGGATGAGCAGCTTATCAAAAGATTTCAAGAAGAGTATGCAAAGTCGCTTGAATGGTACAAAGCAAACCCAAAAGAGGCGGGAAAACTTGCCGCAAAAACACTTACCATGCTCAATGAAGATGCGGTAAATGACTCCATCTCCCATGTGCGTCTCAAAAATGTGCCTGCAAAAGAGGCGAAAAAAGAGCTTGAGTTTTTCTTTGAAGTCCTAATGGCGGAAGAGCCAAAAAGTATAGGCGAGAAGCTTCCGCAAGAGAGCTTTTACTATGGGAAGTAAACTATGAAATTTGCATTTAAGATTTTAAAAGATTTTCCTGCCTTTCTTTGGAGCGGGTGGGGAGCGGTGGCTTCCATCCTCCTCTTCATCGCTCTTTGGGATATGGGCAATCAAGTCTATGGTAACCTTGTCCTCCCCTCTCCACTAGAGACTTTCAAAACATTAAACTTGATGCTTCAAGATGAAGCGGTTATTGCAGAGATAGAGACGACGCTTTATCGCTCTTCCATCGGTTTTGGCATTGCTCTTGTGCTTGGAACATCGCTTGGACTTTTGGCAGGATTTTTCGCCACCGCTTCCATGATGAGCCGTCCCATCGTTACCATCCTTGTGGGTATGCCGCCCATCGCATGGATAGTTCTTGCGATGATTTGGTTTGGGATGGGGGATGAGACGGTTATATTTACCGTTACTGTCGCCTCTTTTCCTATCGTTTTTGTGGGTGCGCTTCAAGGAACACGCACGCTTGATGGTGACCTTAAAGAGATGGCGCAAAGCTTTCATTTTCCGTGGCATATGCGCTTTTTTGATGTTTACTTTCCACATATCTTCTCTTATGTTTTTCCTGCATGGGTCAGTGCGCTTGGGATGGCGTGGAAGATAGTCATCATGGCAGAACTCTTAGCGACAAGCAACGGTATCGGCGCATCGCTTGCAACGGCGAGAAGCCAGCTTGACACACCAACAGCTCTCTCCATCGTGGTCATCATGATAAGTTCGCTTATGTTCATAGAGTACATTATCTTAGAGCCGATTAAGCGGGAGGTGGAACTATGGAGAGATTAGAGGTTGCAAAACTAAACCATCGTTTTGGTTTTACAGAGATTTTAAAAAATATCAACTTTACTCTCCAAAAGGGGGAAGTTCTCTCTATAGTAGGACCAAGCGGTGGCGGAAAGACAACGCTTCTGCACCTTTGTGCTGGGCTTTTGGATGTACAAGAGGGAAGTGTGACCAACACATTTACAAGCAGTGCTTTTGCGTTTCAAGAGGCACGCCTGCTTCCATGGAAGAGCGTTATAGACAACATCGCTTTGGCACTTCTGGCAAAAGGTGAGAAAAAGAGTGAGGCTATCAAAAAATCGCAAGAGATTGCGCTTCGCTTTGGGCTTGAAGAGGATGATTTTGACAAATTTCCAAAAGATTTGAGCGGTGGCATGAAGCAAAGAGTGAGTTTTGCAAGAGCGTTAGTCGTCAAACCAGCCCTGCTCTTTTTGGATGAGCCGTTTTCTGCACTTGATATCGGGCTAAAAAAAGAACTTCAAAGCGTTCTCATCGATATGATAAGCAAAAAAGAGATAAGCGTTCTTTTCATCACTCACGACCTTATGGAGGCTATCCGCCTAAGCGATGAGATGCTGCTTCTCAAAGCCGATCCGGGGCATATCGTGAAAAAATTCAAGTTTGACCTTATCCAAAATGAGAGAGACGACAGATATGTCTATGGAAAAAGTGCCGAAATACTTCAAGATGAAGAGATCATAACTACATTTGAACTGGAACTAAAATAATGAACACAAAAGAAAAAGAGCAAGTTCTCCACGCAACGAACCACTATCTCTACTACCCAGATGAGCCAAATGTTCCAACCTATTTGGCGTATGGATTTCGCCCCGTATTTTTACTCTTAGCACCCTATATGATACTCTCCATGCTTCTTTGGGGGCTTGTCTATGGCGGTGTACTCAACATCCCATTTATGCAAAATGTCCTTGTTTGGCATGTCTATGAGATGCTCTTTGGCATCCTCACAGCGGGAGTTTTAGCGTTTTTGACCACGGGACTTCCCGAACTCTTCCCTGGATTTGTTCCACTCATCGGGCAAAAACTCAAAAATGTGATGCTTTTGTGGATTGCGGGGCGGATGAGCTTTTGGTTTATCGACATTACTGGCGTTTATGTGGCGGCATTTTTCAACCTCGCTATGCTTGTGTGGCTCTTGTGGTTTGCACGCATGGCGGTTCTTGACAAACTCCAGCGACACGCCTCTTTGGGGTATGCACTTGTAGCACTTTTAGTGATTGAGATATGGTTTTTTGCCGCGATGGCGGGACATGCACAAACAGACCCAATGGATATCCTCAAAGTTGGACTCGGTGGGCATGTGGTGCTTATCCTCTTGGCTCTTAGACGGGTAAATATGGAGGCGGTCAATGAGCTAATGGAAGACAAAGGCATCGATGATGTCTATGTCGCGCGCCCGCCTCTCACCAATCTAGCCATTTTTACTGTCATGCTTTTTACGCTTGTAGAGTTTCTCTACCCTGCAAACTCTGCGCTTGGTTGGTTGGGACTAGCAGCGGGTGCTGCGATAATCGCGGTCACAAGCGACTATATCCTCAAAGATAAAGTGATCATAAACCAGCCTTATGTCATCTACCTTGGGCTTATTTTTGTCATGATGGCGGCGGGGTATGCGTTTATGGGTTGGGATATCTTAGTAAATGGTGCAGTAAATACAAGCGGTTTTAGACATCTCATCACAAGCGGCGGCTACGGACTTGCTTATCTTATGGTTATGATGATTGTCGGATGGATTCACACAGGACGCCATCTCACAAGTAACATCTACACACACCTGATGGTCAGTTTGCTAGTTTTAGCCACGCTTATGCGAAGTGCCATTCCATTTTACCCAGAGCACGCACAAACACTCTACATGCTCTCCGCCATACTCTGGACAGTGCCGTTTATGCTCTATATCAAGGTCTTTTTTGGCTATCTAAAAGCTCCGCGAGCGGATGGGATTAAGGGGTAGTAAGTGGGGATAAAGCTCTCTTTTTTTTGGAAGTGAGGCTTTAGCCTCGCCTAGTCGTTGCAATAAAGTTACAATGAAAAGGAAGTTTTACGGGGCTAAAGCCCCACTTCTGATGGAGCAGTTGCTGTGCCATGCTCCAAAGTCTCCCGTGCCTCCCCAAAATAGTGACCTTGAAACTCATCAACTCCGTATATTTTTAAAAGTGCAAACGTCTCTTCATCTGTTACAAATTCGGCTGCTGTTTTTATCTGGTTCTCTTTTGCAAACTCTACGATAGAGCGTATTTTCTCGCCCTCTGTGGTTTTTGCTTTGGCGATGAGCGCTCCGTTGATTTTGATGTAGCTTGGGTTTATGGCTAAAAGTGTGGAGTAGTCCAAAACCGTTCCCTCAAAATCATCTATGCAGATGCTGACACCTAGTTCTTTGAGTTTTTTTGCGACTTGAAGCAATTTTGCAAAGTTTTTAGCGCACTCCACCTCCGATATCTCAACGATTACCCTACTTGGCGCATCAAACATCTTTATGTTTTGTACAAACTCCTGCATTATATAGAGGTTAAGAAGGTCCTCTGGCAAAAAATTGAGAGAAATCATCTCCTCTTTGTCCCTAAAGCGGTGCAGACTTTTTCGTATCATATTTTGAAAAAGAGAGATATAAGATGCATCTCTTAGCGCCTCTTTTAAAAAATCCTCTGGCAGCAGCACTTTTTTTTCTCTTCCCCTCTTGTAAACGATGCGCATCAAAGCCTCATATTTTACGACTTTTGCCTCTGCATCTACAATGGGCTGAAAGTAGGGGACAACACTCCCTTCTTTGAGTATTTTTGCCAAATGCAAAGAATCGCTTGCGCTTGCGTCGCCTCTTTGGAGCCACCCATTTGCCCGAGAAAATAAAAATGCAAAAAGAGCAAAAAAGAGACCTGCCACAAGTGCCAAAAGCCAAAAAAACTTCTCTTGTCTCTCTTGATGCTCCCCAAATTGCTTTTGCATATCAAACCCCAAAATCAGATATCCGATAAGCTCTTCGTTGTGGTTTTTAAGGTCAAGAGATGTATCAACGATGTAACCGTTTTTGTTTTGAACTCTTTTTGAAAAATAACCCTCAAGGTTTCGATTTCCATGTAACATAAAGAGTTTATCGCCTATGTAAAAAACATTACTCCCCTCCATAACCTCTACAAATCTGTTTTGTGCCGCCACTCCCACATCTGCGTCCAAAAGCGTGCTCAAATCTTGCAGCATAAGTGTTGGGTCTGCTCCTATTTCGACATTGCCTATGTACTCATTTTCATAAAAAATCGGGCGCGTTACACGGTAAGTGATGGCAAGTTTGCCCACCTCAAAACCACTCAAAGAGCGTTGTTGCGCATCTGTATCTAGGATAATCGCACGTTTTTCGCTTAGCGTATCTCCATAAAACTCTTTTTTGTGTGCACGGTAAAGTGTGATACCCTCTTTGGTTCTGAAGGTAAGTATCTTGATGCTTGTATCAAATCTGCTCAAAGTGTCATAGTGTGGGCTTACGAGGAGGTCTATCTTTTGGGTTTTTCCCTCTTTAAGAGCCTCTAAAAGCTCTTTTTCTCCCAAAATCCTCTGTAAGTAATAGTCCAAATCGTAGCGTTTTTGCTCTATCTTTGCATCAAAAATCCTATGCACTTTTGCAACTTTTTGCTTCAAGTCTTCCTCTTGAAAATTTCTCAATTCTCTCTCAAAAAGATAGGAGATAAGCGCAAGCAACGCTAAAAAGAGAATCGCCACCCCTCCAACTCTTTGCATCATAGTTTTTTAAACTCCCGTATAAGTGCCATTTGCCTGCTTGCAACATACTCGGTCAAGAGATGTTTCGCACCTCTGTCCTCCTCAAACTCTACGATTATCTCAAACTCTCTTTTTTGTTCTATGATGCTCTTTACTTTTGCTTTTGTATTGATGATAAGCGGTTTTGTCTCGATATAAAAAACCATATCCACTACTATCTCGCTCTTCTCTTTAAAACCAGCGGGAAGAAGGGAGAGTACTACCTTTGCTCCCCCTATACTCACATCCACAAGCCTGCTCTCCACAACTATCTTGCGCCCCTCAAAAAAGAGCGTTATTTGATGTTTCTCATCAGGTTCTACCCTTGTAAACTCTTGTTCGGAGGGTTTGTTGTCTATGAACTTGTAGTTTTTCAAAAGCACCTCCCCTTTTTCCAAATCTACATTTGAGACTTCGCAAAAAACAGCACTCGGGAAGAGTTCAGACTCTAAGATAAGGTAGTTGTTTATCTTAATGGCTCTTTGCTGGAGATACTGTGTTTGCAGTATGACAGAAGCATCCTCTTTTATATCCACCAACGCCGCGATATTGGAGATGTTAAGCCCTTTGTAGGAGTTGTAGATTCGCATATTTGCACTGTTTCGCTTGATAATTTCAAAAATATTGTAGATAATCTTTCTCTGAATCTCTTGTTTCTCTTTTTGCATAGCCCCTTTGTCATAAACCATAAGCAAATTCAGCTCCGTGATGTCATCAAAAGAGAGGATAAAAGTGTTCTCTTTGCTAGGGATTTTGTAGGCTTTGAGTATAAAGTGTCTGCTGTTTCCCTCGTTATCTGCCATCTTGACATTAAAGAGTTTTGAACTGTTTTCTTTAGCACTCTTGAGCCACTCTATCTCGTCATGGTTGTATAAAAAGTTGTTGTGTTTCAAAAAGAGTTTGCCAAAATCTGCAAAAACCTCTTTGAACTCCTCTACCGACTCTCTTTGGAAAAAATCGAGACACTTTTTGTTGACGATAAGCACCTCTTCGCCCTTGATGAGAATGAGCATCGCATCTTGATACTGAAAAACATCTCTTACATAGTGTTCAAACATATCTTTGTTTTTCTCAAAAAGTATCTCATCCACAACGTGCTCTATGGCATCAACGAGCCCTGAAACAGAGATGGGTTTTTTGAGGTACTTGCTCACATTGGCATCTATCGCACCAAAGAGATGCTCTTTGTCATCAAATGCGCTTGTAATAATTATCTTTGTAAAAGGCTCCATCTTTTTTATCCGCTTTGCCATCTCGATGCCGTTGATTCCGGGCATAGTTATATCGGTGATAACCACCTCTGGGAGATGTTTTTTAAAAAGCTCCTGCCCCTCTTTTGCATCGCCACAAACAAAGACATTGGAGAAGATTTTTGTAAAGACTTTCAGAGCCTGCTGTTGAAGATTTTTGTTATCCTCTGCATAGAGCAAGCTCAAACCTTGTGCTTTTTTTTGTAGTTCTTCTATTTTTTCTTTTGACATCTATCCCCCCTACTCTTTGTGCATCTGCTCTGTGCTAAGCTCTTTTGCAATCACCTCAAGTGCAGCAGCAGCGACCTCAAAATCAAAATGAAGCGATGCTTTAAGCATCGGTTCTATCGTCTCTTTTGGCAGATACTTGGAGAGTTTTTGCGCTAGCTCTTGTGAAGCATGAATCGCCTCGGAGTCAAAATTTGCAAAGTAATGTTGCAATGCGTCTATATCTGCTTGAAGCTCCAAGGCACTGCTCGCTCCCGCTTCTTCTTTTGTCTCTTCTGGTACAAATTGCTCAAAATTTTCTTCTATAGAAGCTATCACCCCTTTGAGTTCCTCATCAATCTCTCGTAACATCGACACCAGTGCATCAGAGTTGACGCTCTCCTCTTTGATGGCACTTTCAACATTTTTAAGCCCCTCATAGAGCGCTGCAACTTCTATGTTACCGCACAATCCTTTGAGTGTATGCACCGCTCTTTGCAACTCTGCGACATTGCCATTTTCATGCATCTCAAAGATTTTTTGCATCGCATCTTTTTGGGATGCCGCAAATCGTTTGAGCATTCCAAAGAGCATCTCTTCATCATTTGCAACACATTCAAGCGCCTTGTCGATATCCACACCATCGATGTTGAGCGCATAGAGGTTTGCTCTGTCTTTGATAACTCTGTTATCCTCTTGCAAAAGCACCTCATTTTTAGGTTTTACCCATTTTAAAAGGGTAGCGTAGAAGAGTTTGACATCGATGGGTTTGGCTACAAAATCACTCATCCCTGCTTTGATGCATCGCTCTATATCCTCTTGCATTACATTTGCCGTCATGGCGATAACAGGCACAGCTACCATATGCTTCTCATAACGCAAAATCCTCGTCGCTTCCAACCCGTCCATAACAGGCATCTGACAATCCATAAGCACACTATCAAAGAGCATCTCATCGAGCATCCTAAGCGCCTCTTTGCCGTTGTTGGCTATGGTAACGCGCACGCCTACTTTTTCTAACAGCTCTTTGGCAATCTCCTGATTTTCAACATTATCTTCCACTAAAAGCAGATGTGCCCCGCGGAGTGCTTGCGCGGCTTCATGGTAGCCGTTATGCTTTGGCATCCTTTTGCCAAAGGCGTGCAAGACGGCATCTTGCAGGTTAGATGGGGTAAGCAGTTTTTTGGACGCTCCCCCTTGCAACAGCACTCTATTTTCTGGCGCTAAGTCTATCTTTACTTCAAAATAAAACTTGCTTCCCCTGCCCAGTTCGCTCTCTACACCGATAGTTCCATCCATCATCTCAACCAAATGTTTAGAGATGGAAAGCCCAAGCCCAGTGCCTCCGTATGTTCTTGTGATAGAGCCATCCGCTTGTTGAAACGGAGTAAAAAGTCTCTCTACCTGCTCATGCGAGAGCCCTATGCCGCTGTCTTGCACCCAAAATTCAAGTCTTGCACTTTGAGTATCTCTCTGTTTTGTTTTCACACCGACAATTATCTCTCCGCTTGAAGTAAACTTGATGGCGTTGCTGAGTAGGTTTGTGAGTATCTGAGAGAGTTTAAGCGCGTCACCGATGAGCGCAGAGGCAACATCATGCTCTATATTAAAGAGAAGTTGGAGATTTTTCTCTTTCATCTTAAAGACAAAAAGGTTGATAAGATTTTCAAAAACATCTTCAAGATAAAATGCCCGATGCTCAAGCGTCATCTTTTTTGCCTCAATCTTTGAAAAATCCAATATATCGTTGATGACATCCAAAAGATTTTTAGCTGCAACTTCGATTTTTTGGACATAACCTCTCTGTTTTTCGTTCAAACCGCTCTCTAGCGCGAGATGCGACATACCGATGATGGCACTCATAGGTGTACGTATCTCATGGCTTACATTTGCCAAAAACTGCCCTTTTACCCGCGTGGCATCCTCTGCCATCTCTTTTGCTTTTTTTATCTCCGCTAGTGCTTTTTTCTCTAATGTAACATCATCGATGATAGCAACCACCCCGGAAGAGATATCCTTCTCATCTTTTGCTTTGATGCGAATCTTTGCTTCAAAAAGAGTTCCGTCTTTTTTAACAATCCTCTGCTCCCATGCGGCGATTGCACCCGCCTCGACGATTTTGTAGTAGTCATGAATCTTCTCATAGCTTGCATCGCTCTCACAAAGAAGCCTTGTTGTAAGCCCTACAATCTCCTCTTTGTTGTATCCCGTTATCTCACAAAAAGCATTATTGACCTCTTTAACCACTCTGTTTTGCAAAAGCATTATCCCAATGCTCGCCGAATCAAATATCGCCTTTTGCTGTTTGTTGAGAACCAAAAGCTCCTCAGTTCTGTTTTTCACAATCCCGCCGAGATTTTCACTGAACTCTTTGAGCTCCATCTCCGCGGTCACATCCTGACGCACCGCCATATAACCAAAAGGTCTGCCAAAAGCGTCAAAGTCTTGTGTTATAACAGTCTCCACCCAGTAGTATCCGCCATCTTTTTTGCTATTTTTCACAAGTCCATGCCAAGCCTTTCCTGCGGCGATGGTCTCCCAAAGCCCTTTAAATATCTCAGGCTCGCTGTCAGGATGCTTCATAATACGGTGGTTTTTACCTAACAGCTCTTTTTTGCTATAACCGCTTATCTTGCAAAATGCATTGCTGACATAAGTGATGTTCCCTTCCAAGTCTGTCTCTGAAGCGATAACATACTCATCAAAAACTTTAAGAAGCTTAGAGAGATCCGATGTGCTTTTTTGAATCTTTTTTTTGAGTTCGTATGAGCGGAAAAAGTAGAGTAAAAACCCCAGTACAATGATAAAAAGCAGTACCGCTATGAGTGTATGATTGGGCTCTTCTTTTATCTCAACCGATGTCCATCGATTTGCTATCTCATGGTGTTGCTGATGTGAAAATGCGTCCAGTGCTTTGTTTAAGATGCCAAGAAGCACCTCATCCTCTTTTGCTACCTGCAACCCAAGCTCCAACTCAAAATCATGCGTGCCCACGACTTGCAGATTGCGCAAACCAAACTCAGAGATGGTGTATGTACCGATGTTGAGACTCACAAAAGCCGCATCAAACTCCCCGCTTGAGACCCCTTTGAGCACATTTTCTATAGTATCAACCTCTCTATAATCCAACTCTGGATGCTCTTTGATGATAGGTCTTAAAAAAGCGTACTGTTTGCCAAAGGCTATCTTCTGCCCCTTTAACTTTGAAAAATCGGAGATAAAAGGCTGGTACTTTTGGCTCTTTTGCTTGATGACAACGACAGGACTTTGGATAAACCCTTTGGTAATGCTGTGTGTAGAGGCAAATGCATCATCCATCGTGTAGTTTGTTAGTATAGTGACTTGCTTGTTGCGCGACATCTCAAGCGCATTTTGCCATGAAGTGGAGGGAACTCTCTTGATTTGAATGCCCAACATTTTTTCTATCTCATCAAGATACTCAGCCACCATCCCCAGATGTTTTCCGTTGGCATCAAAAGCCTCATAAGGAAGATAGTGCGGGTTTCCCGTGTGTTTGATGATGGGATGCGCTTCAAGCCATGCACGCTCACTCTGGCTAAGCGTCTCTGTAAAACTATCTGCAAAAGCCAACTTTAAAAAGAAGAAGCACAAAAGAAACAGTTTTTTCCTCATCGCTATAACATCCTCTCGATAAGATTTTGTTTTTGCTCCAACGCATTATCGCTATCCGCGTATCTTTGAGAGACAACAAGAAACTCCTCTTGCATCTCTAAAAAAGCATCCACAACATCGGGGTCAAACTTTAGCCCTCGTCCCTCCACTATGATGGAACGTGCCGTCTCATGAGGCATCGGCGCTTTGTAAACTCTACGACTTGTAAGCGCATCATAAACATCTGCAAGCGACATAAGTCTAGCTGAGATGGGTATCTCATCACCGCTAAGTCCCAATGGATAGCCGCTTCCGTCATAATTTTCATGGTGGCAGTAGGCTATCTCTTTTGCGGTTTTTAAAAAAGCCGCCTCCACTCCCGCTTCTGCTTCTGCATGCTCTATCGCCTCTTTGCCCAAAGTGGTATGCGTCTTCATGATTTCAAACTCTGTGTCGCTTAGTCCTGCAGGTTTTAAGAGTATCTTGTCCGCAATCCCTACTTTGCCTATGTCATGAAGCGGTGCGGAGCGAAAGAGCATCTCTATCTCCTCATCACTCAAATAGTCTCTAAACTTCGGATGCGCCTTTAGTTGAAGAGCAAGTATCTTGATATAGCGCTGTGTTCGCTTGAGGTGATTGCCCGTGTCGATGTCTCTGGTCTCGGCAAGAGAAGCAAGGGTAAGAATGGTGATATCTTGGATAGAGAGTATCTCTTTTGTCCTCTTTTGTATCTCCTCTTCGAGATACTCCGCTTTGCTCTTTAAAAACTCCTTTGCCGCCCTGTTTTGGAGATGAACGTTGATGCGTGAGAGCATGATAGGAACAGAAATAGGCTTGGTGATGTAGTCGCATGCACCCATCTCTAACCCCTTTTGCTCATCCTTTTGCCCCGAGAGTGCCGTTAAAAAGATAACGGAATCTCTTTTGTTCCATGGTTTTGCTTAAGCACTTTAAGGACATCATAACCGCTCAGCTCCGGCATCATCACATCTAAGAGGATGAGATCAACACACGCATTGGACAAGAGATATTCCAACGCCTTTTTTGGCTCTTTAAATGTTTTCACTCTAGAGCCACTTGCAAATTCAACCAAGCAGCCAAGCCAATATCTTCTAAGCTCAAT
>ERZ724518.538-NODE-538-length-16336-cov-5.166943_pt1 | contig 16336 bp, 22 predicted proteins | sample MGYA00376051_ERZ724518 | MGnify/ENA primary metagenome ERZ724518 (study PRJEB28724, sample SAMN07190885) | wastewater metagenome | isolation source: influent of sewage treatment plant in Hong Hong | place: Hong Kong | collected 2016-03-17 ... | reverse complement strand
AGGGGGGTGGGGCGCCCGTCTATTATTCTCCCTACGTCTTCTGTTTTCACCTTCAGGAACAAGGCTTTGACGTGACCCTTGCCTAATTGGAGAAGCATATGATATAAGCGCTTCAACTCCCTGGAGCGCTTATGTTTCCCAAATTCCTGACCTCTCTGTTCCAGCGCACCAGCCTTGACGCCAAGTCGGAGGTGGCGACGCCTAACCCGCCGAAGCGGCTTCCACGGTCGCAACTGACGACGCCGTCGTACCTTAAGACGGCAAAGCCGTCCGAGTCCAACTCGCTGCCGCTGACGGATCGTCGGCTGGCAAATACCGACACCCTGACCTACCGCAATGGCGCCGACACCCGCGCCATCATCCGCGACTTTGCTGCGGCTTCTCCGGACATCAGCGCCGCTGTAAACGCCGCACTGCGCACGGCGATTACCGATTCCTGGACCGCAGTCGCGTACAACATGGACGGCACCGTCAGCCCTGACGGCACCAAGCTACTCCAGCAAATCATTGCCAGCATGAACTTCCTGTCGTCCTACGACATGGGCTACGCCGACCGCAACTCGCTGCTCTCTACGTCCGAGGCCATCGGCAAGGAACTCATGCTTTACGGCTCCTACGGCGTCGAACTTGTCCTCGACAAGACCCGCCTGCCGGAACGTTTGCAGCCCATCTCGACGACGGCGATCAAGTTTTACCCGACCGACAACGGCAAGCGCCTCAAGCCGGTACAGGAAATCGCAGGCGAGAAGATCGACCTCGACATCCCGACCTTCTTCTATGGTTCGGTCGACCAGGACCTGCTTGAACCGTACTCCGCGTCGCCGCTGGAGCCGGCATTGCAGCCCGTCTTGTTCTCTACCGACTTCATGAACGACCTGCGGCGCGTCGTCAAGAGGGCTATCCATCCGCGAGTCACCGTCACCATCGACGAAGAGAAATTCCGCAAGGGCATTCCGCTCGAGTTCCAGAACGATCAGGAAAAGATTGCGGACTATATGGCCACTGTCGTCAGCGAGATCGAGACCAAGGTTAACGGGTTGAAGCCCGAGGACGCCCTGATCGTCTTCGATACCATCGGTATCGAGGTGGTTGACCACGGCAACACCAATCTCAGTAATGAGTGGGAGGCGCTGCAAGGCTTTGCCAACAGCAAGCTGGCGACCGGCACCAAGACCATGCCGACGATTCTCGGCCACGGCAGCGCCAGCGCCAACATCGCTTCCGCTGAGGCTCTGCTGTACATGAAGACGGCGGATGGGCTGGTCCGCAAGAAACTCAACGAGCTTTACAGCCGCGTATTCACCTTGGCTGTACGCTTGTACGGTATCGACTGCTACGTCGAATTTGCTTACGAAGACATCGACCTGCGCCCGAAGAACGAAGTTGAGGCATTCAGGGCGATGAAGCAGAGCCGGATACTTGAACAACTAAGCCTTGGCTTCATCAGCGACGAGGAAGCCTCAATCATGCTGACCGGGAAATTGCCGGCTGCCGGGGCGCCGAAGTTGTCGGGAACAATGTTCAGGAATGCGACAACCCAGCCTGCGGGGAGCGGCTACAACGGCGCTACCAATGACGGTAGCACCATGAACCAGAACCTCAAGCCGGACACCCCGACCGGGGGCGCTCGTGGAAGCAATAAAAAGGCCGAAACTATGGCTGACGTCATCAGGTTCGGGTAATATACTGAAATAAACCAGGGTCAAAGAAAACCATGAATAAAAGCAACCTGAAGCAATTGGGCATGATTGCAGCTTCGAATAGCTGGAGAAGGTTCTGGCTGAACTATCGATACCTCAAGTACCCTTTTTGCGCGTCTGGCAGGGGTGAAGCATGAACGAGGTGCGCAGACTTCGCGTCAAGTGCGAGATTGAGCAGTTAGCCCATATGAGGGAGCGTATCGCCAAGATCAGGGATGACGAGGAGAGGGTCATTAAAGGCTTGTCTCCGCATGGTGAGGGATCGACTGAGGCTGTAGACGCTCTTTCTGAAGTAGGTTTCGTTCTGCTCGCCGCTATTGGGAAACTGGATAAGGTACGGACATGCAAAAACTGACATTTGATCAAGCGTTCGACCGCCTCATCGACCATGAGGGCGGGTATGTATTTGACCCTCGTGACCCGGGCGGAGAGACCAAGTACGGAATCAGCAAACGCTCATATCCGGCGCTCAACATCAAGAACCTTGACCTGGAAACAGCAAAGGCGATCTACCGCAAGGATTTCTGGGACCCGCTGGGGGATGCTTGCCATCCATCCATCAAGTTTCAGGCGTTCGATTTCGCGGTCAACTCCGGCATCCAGACCGCCATTCGCAAGTTGCAGGCGGTGCTCGGCGTTGCCGACGACGGCCACTTCGGGGTGATTTCGAGGCGAGCCCTTGCTTCCGCCCCGGTGTCCGATGTGCTGCTGCGTTACGTGGCTGCCCGTCTCGATTTCCTGGCTCGTCTCTCCACTTGGCCGACGTTTGGCCGTGGGTGGGCTCGCCGTATTGCCAACGATTTGCGCTACGCCGCAGAAGATAACGAGGTATGACCATGTCACATTACCGCACAAGCCCCCTCCTTCCCCTTATCGGAATGCTTATAGGCGCCGTGTTCATGCTGTTGTTGTTCTCCGGGTGTGCTACGACGCAGCAGAGTAACCAGCAAAACCTTGCCGATCTGCGTGATACTGCTTGTCCTCTGACGCAAGCTGTGATCCTTGGGCTACAGCTTGATCCGGCTATTGACCCTAAAATCAAGGAACAACTTGCCGCTGCTGAGCCTTTTGTTACTGCTGCTTGTGCGGCTGATAGCACTATCGACGCGCTGCAGGCTATGTCTAACAAGGCGTTTCCCGTGGTTCTTGATGTCATCATGAAGTCTCCGACGCTGACGCCAGAACAGAAACAGGCTGCGCTGGTGACATTGACCACGGCGAGGATCGTCATCGCCAACTACCGTAGTGGAGCCTACAATGCCCCCCCTAATTGACCTGTTCCGCGTTCTGCGCGCCGGGGAGGAATTGGCCAATGCCGAAACGTGGAAGAAGCGCCAGGTGCTGGTCAACGCCCTTACCGTGCTTCTATCGTCCGGCCTTGCCGTCGCCTCCGCCTATGGGCACACGGTCAATCTCGACGCCGACGGCGTGGCTGCCATCGCTGGCGCTATCGCTGCTTTTGTCGGGGTGTTCAATGCTTGGGCCACAGTCTCCACGACCGAGCGTATCGGATTGTCACCTGGGGCTGGCAATCCACCGCCCGCAGGGTCTGACGGAGGAGGATACGGAGGCTCTACGCGGAACGTTGACGGACCCTGTTTTTACCCTGATACCGACAGTGATGTGCCGGTTTTGAAATGACCGAGGGATTCATCTTCAACAGCGGCGAAGTGCTTCGTCTTTTGGCTATGGTATCCGGCATTGTTGCCTGCTTTTTGGCAGTAGGTTCGCTAGTTTACCTGGCATCATGTTTTGTTGAGGATGACTGTCGAAACGACATCAGGTTTGACAAGGACGGGAAACGCGACGATGTCTATTGAGCATCACGAACGCCATTTGGAGCAGGAAATGCTTGAGGCAGCGCAGCATGTTGCCGATGTGTCTAACGTCGAAAAAGACCCGTTGTTGATTATCCTTTGGCGGCTGAATCACCAAGATCGAACACTGGACATGATCAAGTCTGATCTGGCGTCAATGAATAAGGAACTAAGTGATCACGTTGCCCGTGAAGACACCATCAAAGAGTCGATTGATGAAATGGTGGCCATGTGGAAGGGGTCGAAGTTGGTCGGAAAAGTCATGTCGTGGGCGGTCGGTATCATTGCCGCAATCGGAGCGGCATGGGCTGCCGCCAAGAAGTCCACGCTGTAGCTCGTGTGAGCAAAGGCTTAATGCCGAGGCTTGTTGCAGAGATCAGTTGGGTGTAAGGCTAGTTTGTTGTCTGATGTAAACGGTCGAGTATGACTGTAGTCCGGTGGATTGACAGAGGCGCAAATTAGGAACAGTATTTACGTGTATTAACGGCTTACTCAGGAGTAACCAACATGGCTGCAACGGTACAAATCATCGAGAAGAATGGGGCAGGCGGTACGCCGACTGACAAGACTTCCGGACAAATCCGCTTCAAGAACGCCGACAACGCGACCGTCGACACCTCGAACCCGATGGTCAAGCCGGGCGCCGGCACCGACTACTCGTTTGAGAAGTGGCTACGCTTGAATGTTACGGGCGGCACCTACACCGAGATCACCAACATCAAGGCGTATATGGACGGCGCCAGCGGGCTTGGTACGGGCGTCACGCTTTACGCCAAGGCGGTCGCTTCCTACGCGACGCCGGCAGAAGCCACCGGCACTGCGGGCTATACCGATGCCTTCACCTACACCAGTGGCTCGCCTCTGACCCTTGGCGCCGGCCCCTACACCTCGACAGGTGAAAAGGGCGACCACCTTGTCATGATGCTTGCTGTAGGCACCAGCGCCTCCGGAGGCATCACCCCGAGCGAGACCTTGACGCTGGCCTGGGATGAAATCTGATGAACGCGGTGCACGAGGTCACCCGCGACGATCAGGGCAACCAGATCGGCACGGACGGCCGCATCACCGTCTCGCTGCTCGGTGAAGGGCGCATGTTCAAGCGCCGCGCCGTCAAGCGCGCAGGCAACGAAAGCGCCGAGGAAGTCTGCTGGCTGGTCGCCGAGATCGACGGCGTCCGGCTCTACCAGCACGGCGATCACATCGTGTTCACGAAACAGGACCTGAACCCATGACCATGACCACCGAACAACGCCGCGCCATCGCCGTCAAGATCATGCGCACCGGCGACTGTCCGGGCGGGCTGACCAAGCCGCAGCTTCTCGCCGTCGTCGACGCGCTCGATGACTGGTGGGAAGCCAGCGGCGCCGCCGCCGGCAACACCGCCATTCCGCAGCCGCAGCGCGGCATCCTGACATCGAAGCAGAAGGCGCGGCTGTTCGTCATGCTGCTCGAGGCCCGTTACGAGGTATCCTGATGGCCACCACCCGCGCCGTGCTGACGCCGTTCAGCGCCGAATTTCCGTCCAGCAACTTTCCCGGCCTGACCACGGTCAACGCCCGTCCGGCGCTCGCCTACGACGCCGCGACGCAGGAAATCGCGTACTGGACGCTGGTCGCGCCGCAGGGACTGAGCGGCGCGCTGTCCTGCGTCCTCACCTACATGATGGCCTCTGCCACCAGCGGCAATATCGAATTCGAGGTCGCGGTCGAAGCTATTACCGATGGCGACGCCACCGACCTCGACGCCACCGCATCGTTCGATACAGTAAATTCCAGCGGCGCGACCGCCGTTCCCGGCACGGCGGGCTACATCGATCAGATTTCCGTGACTTTGACCAACGCCGATGCCATCGCCGCCGGCGATTTGATCCGTATCAGCATCTCCCGCGATGCCGACGACGCGACCAACGACACGGCGACCGGCGATCTCTACCTGCTGCTGGCCGAACTGCGCGAGGCGTAGGCCGTGAGTCTGTACGTCGGGTCAGACATCGGCAACTACGGCCTGAAAACCGCTGGTCTGATCAACCACAACGCCGCCTATACATGGATGGCGTGGGTCGATCTGGTGTCGGATACCAACAGCTACGGGCATGTCTGGTCCGCGCTCGGCGACAACACCGATACCTATGTCAACGCCGACTGGATCGGCACCGACGAGGATGGCACGGGCGTTCGGTGGTGTGCCTACTCCGGCGGTTCCGGCGCCGACGGCGTCAACAGCGCCCTGACCGTCGATACTCCGGTGCATCTGGTGCTGGTGCGCGAATCGACGACGAGCCTGATCGCCTACCTCAATGGCTCGCAGATCGGCGCGGCGGTGACGACAGATGTCAGCGCGCGCGCCGCGACGCAGCGCGAGCAGCTCGGAACGCTCTATGCGTTCCCGTGCCCGGTCCGCCTGACCGCGATCAAGTGCTGGCAGGCGGCGCTGACCGCATCCGAGATCGCCACGGAAATGCAGCGGGTTCGGCCTGTGCGCACTGCCAACCTGCATTCATTCGTACCGGCCATCGACGGGCTATTGATGCAGGCCATGCAGGACTACACCGGGAACTCCCGTCACTGGTCCGCACAAGGCACGCTCTCTGTTGCGACACCGACGCCGCCCGTATCGTGGGGCGCGGCGCCGCTGGTCATCAACCCGGTCGTCGTCACCGCGCAGTTTTCCCGTCCGACCTCGGACGTTTCCGCCGGCACCTGGACCGCCTCGACCGGCTCCGACCTGTTCGCCATGCTGGACGAAACGTCAGCGAATGACAGCGATTACATCGTCACGACCGGAACGAGCACCTGCGAAGTCGCGCTCGGCAGCCTGACCGATCCGGGCAGCAGTAACGGCCATATCGTGCGCTATCGCATCTCGGCCACCTCGGGCGGCATTATCGTCCGCCTGCGCCAGGGCACGACGACCATCGCCACCTGGACGCATGCCAGCGCGCCGTCGTCATTGACCACCTATGAGCAGACCCTGACCGGCGGCGAAGCGGATTCAATTTCTGATTATTCAGCCCTACGTCTTCAATTCGAGGCCACTACATGATTAATCTTGCCAGCACATCCGACCTGATTCAGGTCGTCACCAGCCACGCCGCGCAACTAGAAGTGCATTCCTCATGGGTCGATCTGAATGGAACCACCGTCACGCCGGGGCGCACTAATACTCCGCATATCACGACGGCAACCACTACGACCGTCGTCGGATCGCCCGCCGCCAGCACGGTGCGCAACGTCAAGCACCTGAATATTACGAACGATCATGCCAGCCAGTCGTGCATCGTCACCGTCGAGCATTACGACGGCACCACGGCAATCGAGTTGATGGCCTTCACGTTGCTGCCCGGCGAGAACATGATCTTCAACGCCGAAGGGCGCTGGGCACACCGCGACGCGCAGGGCGCGGAATACCCGCCGGCCGGCCTCGGTTCGTACAATGGCCGCACCATCGGCTTCATGAAATCCGGCACGGCGGCAGATGCAGCCGGCTACTGGTATTGCACCAGCAAGGATGCCGGCTTTCCCGGCGCCTGGGCGCCCGGTTCGCCCGGGGTCAACGGCCGCGTCACCGACGGCACGCAGGCAGCGGATGCGGGGTGTTTCCCGATTGCCAATCCAAGCGTAGGCGCCAACTACCTGACCGAAGTCAACATGGCCGCCGCAGTCAATCACACGCACCTGCTGTTCGACGTGCTGTGGGTCAATTCCGGCCTTGCCATCACGACGACCACTGCGCAGTCGATCACCACGCCAACCTTGCCGGCGCGTGACATCAACGGCACGACCAACGGCGAAGGCTGCGGCATCGCCATCTTGTGCACGGCGGCAGTCGGTCTAGCGGCGGTCGCCAGCAACGCCACCGTGACCTACACGAACAGCGACGGCACCGGAAGCCGTACCGCTACGCTGTCGGCCATCGTCGGATCGCAGGCGCCGGCGACTCCAGTCATCGGCACGCTGATCTGGTTCAACCTTCAGGCCGGCGACAAGGGCGTGCGCTCAATTCAGTCGATTACACTCAACACATCATGGGTTTCCGGTTCGATCAGCCTGATGATTACCCGCGACATCGCCACCATCGGCACGACGATTCCGAACGTCAATGCCCAGAAGATCATCGGCACGCCTGGCATCCGCCTCTACAACGGCACCTGCCTGCTGCACTGCAACCTTGCGAGCGCGACGACGGCGACGTTCTACGCTGGCGAACTGGTCGTCATGGAGAAATAATCCGTGTCTGATCCCAAGGGGGTTTTCGACAAAACCGCTTTGGCGGCTGGCTGGTTTGATGAAACCGCCAAGGCTTCCGGCTGGTTTGACGAAACCGCCCTTGACGGGGCGGCGCCTGCGCCGGAGTGGAAAGTAAGTTGGGCTGAGTTCGAAGTCCCGGCTGTTCCTGACGGTTCGCGTAGTGCAGCAGTCAGCCTCAACGCTGCTATTCGTGCTGAACACACAGCGACGACCAGCTTGTCCGCCACCCTGCGGGACACTAAGACAGCGACGACCTCGCTGTCTTCCGTAGTCCGGGCAGCACAGGCATCAACAGCCAGCGTTTCTGCTGCCTTGCGGGCAGGGCGCACGGCAACCGCCAGCGTTCACGCTGGGGTACAGGTTTCGCGCAGTGCCACAACCAGCCTGAACTCTTCGGTAAGAGAAGGGCATGCGGCCAGCACGGCGGTATCTACTGCGGTACGGACCTCTGGAGCGGTTACAGCTTCTCTGGCTTCTGCGGTCAAGGCTGCATACACCGCGACCGCTTCGGTTGCTTCTGCCGTGCAGACCTCTGGTACGGTCAGCACCTCAGCATCGACCGTCGTCAGCATTCCGTACACGGCATCGGCATCGCTCTCGACTGTCGTTCAGGTCCAGAGAACAGCCAGCACCAGTGCGTCTACTGCCGTACAGACCCCGCTTGCAGTAACCGCCACACTAACCTCCGCAGTCAGGGCCGACCACACTGCGGCGACCAGCCTGTCTACAGTCGTCAGGGTTGCTCAGTCGGCAACGGCATCAGTAGCTTCTGCCGTAAAGGCAGACTACACAGCAGCCATAAACCTTGAAGCGGCAATTCGCCACTCGGGTACTGCCTCTGTTGGAACCAGTGCCGCCGTACAGATTCCATACCAATCAACGGCGTCGGTATCGTCCAGCATCAGCCAAGGCTACACGGTTTCCACTTCCATCGGGGCCTACATTGAAACGGCGACAGGGAAGGTAGCAACGACCTCGATGTCTGCTGCGGTGCAGCAGGACCATGCCGTTGTGGTCGGTCTCAATACTGCGGTTCAGGCTCTCGGCCAAATATCGACCAGCCTTTCGACGGCGGTCAGGACTGCACAAGCAGCATCGGTATCGCTCGCCTCAGCGATTAGACAGAGCAAGGCGGCTGTTGCCAATATCGAGGCGACAATCCTTGAAGGCAGGGCGACCACCACCGCAGTGGCCGGCGCGGTACGTACTGACAGAAGTAATAACGTCAGTATTTCAAGTTACATCGAGACGGCGACCGGGGAGGTAGCGACCACTACGCTGTCCGCCGCAGTTCGTGAGGGCAGGGCAGCGGCGGTTTCCCTCGCAGCGGCGATCTCCCGTTCGCAGGCAGCGGAAGCCTCGGTCGATACGGCGATTGCTCAGGCGGCAACGCTCAGTTCTGCGCTGACGTCTGTTGTACGTGCAAGCAGCAGCAACTCAGCCTCGGTAAGCGCGACTGTACAGGTGCCGCAGGCAGCCCCCGTAACTGTCAGTGCTGCGGTCTCTCACCCTGAGGCCACAACTACATCAGTATCTGCTTATGTAGGTCAGGCGTTTGCAGTCTCAGCCTCGCTGTCCTCGGCAATCCAGTCGGCCAACACTCTTGCGACTTCGCTGTCTGCCCACATCCAGACTGCGGGTGCTCAAGCCCAGCAGGCCACGCTTAGTGCAGCAGTGCTGGAAGCCAAGGCCGGCACGGTTGGAGTGTCTGCTGCAGTTCAGGGTTCGCGCAGCGACACGGTCAGCCTGTCGGCAGTCGTTCAACAGGCACAAGCGGCTGTAGCAACCCTTGCGGCGTATGTCCTCACGGTCAGAGCCGCCGATGCTGCCCTTTCTGCTGCCGTAAGCGTCACCTCGGCAGCGACGGCGTTCCTGACCGCATACGTGCAAGGGCCGTCGCCGTTCCGTCTCAGCCTGCAGTCCGAGATCAACCCGGATGAGGCAGGGGAGTCTGACCTTACCGACACACTGCAGTCTTCAAGTACAATCGACGGCATCGTGGACGAAATCTCCGCAGTCACCAAGGCGGTGGCAGCTTCAAGCGGCACGACCAAGACCATCGCCCTGACGTCTGCAATTCCTTTGGAGCCAATATGAGCACAATCTATGTAAATGACCAAGGGACCGAGATCACCTTGGACTGCCTGCAGAACATAAGCACGGCCACTGTTCTGAAGATTATCGCCAAGGACCCGCTGGGCCGAAAGAAGAAGTGGAGTGCCACCCTGCAGGGGACGACACACGTTCGCTACACGCTGCAGAACGGAGACCTTGACATTCCGGGTATCTGGTACGTCCAGTCCTACGTCGAAATGCCGGGTTGGATCGGGCGAGGCGAGTGGGTCCAAATTACCGTCAAGGATTGACACTTGCGCAAATTAAGAACTATGTGTTATAAGCCCCGTAAGAACGGAGATGCGGATGAGTACCAAGAACACCTTTCCTGAAGTGCTTTGGGCTGGCACCGAGCACAGCCTCGCGCTGGCGATGGAGGCCCACGACCGCATGATGGCGGGCTCCTTCAGTGACGACGAGGAAGACGACGACGACGAAGTCCCGTTCAACTACTCCGTGCAGGGCGACGTCGGCATCATTGCCATCAAGGGCTCCCTGACCAACCGCGATGTCTGGTACAACCGCTACCTCGGTGTCACCAGCTACGCTGACATCCGCAAGGCGCTGATGTACGCAGCCAACCAGTCCGAAATCAAGGCTATCGTCCTCGACATCGATTCCGGTGGTGGTGCGGTGAGTGGAGTTGCTGATGCCGGTAACCTGATCCGATTGATTGACGAGAACGTCAAGCCTGTCTACTCGTTTACCGATGGAGCGATGTGCTCTGCTGCCTACTGGCTTGGCTGCTCTGCCCGCGAGGTTTACTCGAGCAACGTCAGTACCGTGGGCTCCATCGGCGTTATCGCTACCCACATGGAGTACAGCAAGGCGCTCAAGGATGCAGGCGTCGGCGTGACTGTCGTGCGTGCAGGTGAATTCAAGGCCTTGGCAAACTCGGTCGAACCGCTCTCTGACAAGGCGAAGACGCAACTCCAGAATCAACTGAACGCTGCCTACGGGGTGTTCCTCGAGCACGTCGCCGACTGCCGCAAAACTACGGTCAATCTGTGCGATGCGAACATGGCGCAAGGGCGCGAATTTTTCGGCAAGGAAGCCTTGGCTGCCGGGCTGGTGGATGGCATCGAAACTTTCGACTCGATGATGAGCAAGGTCGAGATGAAACTTCTTGACATTGAGAAGCATTCCAATAACAATTTGGGAAATTACCAACGAGGTATTGACATGGGCAAGAAAGCTTTGACTGAAACCGACATCGTCGCACTGGCCGCTGGCGTCGACCTCGACGCCGCCGCTGACCCGGTCGTTGAAGGGAATGAGTCTACTACCGAGGCTGCTTCTACCGAGACCGAGGCTGTCGAAACGACGGCGGAAGTGACGGAAACGGAAGAAAAGAAGCATGACAACCAAGCCTCGGTTGTTTCCTTCCTGCAGGCGCAGGTGAAGGAGAAGGATACCGAGATTCTTAACCTCAGCATCGAGGTCAAGGGTTTCAAGGACAAGGTTGCCTCCATCGAGGCAACGCACAACGGCCTGACCGACGTCGTTCGGAAGGCCGTTGCTGGAATGAAGGTTCGGATGGGCGCTTCCAACGTCGACCTTTCCGCGCTGTCGGCTCAGGAACTCCTGGCCGACTACGCGGCGACGTCTGAGGCTTTCCTGAAGACGTTCAAAGCTGGCGGTGTCGCTGCGGTAGATGCAGCCAGCGCCGAAGTTCAATCGCCGACGATGAGTCCGCGCCAGAAGGCACGGGTCGATGCGGCACGTTTCACGAAGTAACTAGGAGCTAGACATGGCTAAGTTCAAGATGCAACCCACTGTGGATACCGAGTGCATTACTGCACGGCTTGGTGCTGGCTCCGGTTCCGCCAATTACGTAACTGACCTGGAACTCAAGAAGCCGGTCAAGCTGGTAGGCGACTCCCAGTACAACCTGTGTGCTGCTGGCGACCAGATCGAAGGCTTCATCCGCGCCGTCGAAACCTGGACTGCCGACGACTTCTCCATCGGTTCGGTCCAGTACGAAGGCCGTGTCAAGGTCACCCTTGACGGTCTGCAAGCCACGCCGGGTACTGGCGCCATCGCTGTTGGCGATTACGTCGTCGCTGGCACCGCCGTCGCCAAGGGCACCTCCCTTGGCTCTGCCTACCCGAAGGTCTGCAAGGCCACGACCCAGACCGGGATGTATTTCGCTTGGCGCGTTGTGTCGCTGGATGGCACGACCGCTGTTGGTCAGACTGCCACCATCGAGCGCGTCAACGCCTAAACAGGAGATACTGAAATGGCAAAGTTTTTTGATGCCTCTGGCAAGATTCAAGAGGTGAACGTCAGCCTCGATACCGTGGTTCGCCCCGCCAAGGATGCGAATATGTCGGTGCGTGACTACGTCAATACCACCTACGAGACCAACGCCGAGTCCTACGGCGACGCCTTCTCGCAGCTTTGTGAGTCCGAGGGCATCGTCCTTGGCTCCAACAAGAAGTACGGCATCAAGTCTCCGTCGCTGGAGTCCGTGCTGAGTGGCCGTCCGGAAATGGAAGCTGGCGTCATCGTCCGCAACCCGTCCAACCAGGCCCGCGTCCTGCTCATGCCCGCCATCGGCGCCCTCGTCGAGGACAAGCTGGTCGGCGACCTGAACATGAACGCCGACCAGTATGACCGCATGATCGCCCTTGACACCACCATCGCCGATGAGTGGTATCTGTGGCCGGAAGCCAACTACGCTGGCCCGGAAGCTGGTCGTTCGCAAGCGATCTCGCAACTGTCCAAGCCGACCAACATGCTGACGCTGACGACTTCTGAGAAGTCGATCCGTGTCCCGACCTTCTCCCTTGGCATCGAGTGGTCCGAGCAGGCTACCAAGTATCTGAACCTGGACTTCATCTCCCTGTCCATCGCTCGCCAGATCGCTGTTGAGCGCAACGCTCGCGCCAACGAGAACCTGCTTGCCATGCTGAATGGCGACGCGGATGTTGGTATGGCCTCACTGGCTTCCCTGAGCAAGGTCAAGACCGCTGTGTCTCTGGACACTGCTGCGACCACGGGCATCACGCAGAAGGCCTGGATGCTGTGGCTGAACAGCAACGGCAAGAAGCGCCGCATCGACTGGGTTGTCACTGACATCCTCGGCGCCCTCGCTATCCAGAACCGCTCGGGCCGCCCGGTCATCGTTGGGGACAACGGCACCTCCGTTCGTATCAACACGAACGAGAATGTCGCCAATCCGACGTGGAACGACGAAGTCAACGTGTTCATCACGGATGACCCCTCGTGGAGTGCCGGAACGGTCATGGGTATCGACTCGCGTTACGCCATCCAGCGCGTCACCTCGACCAACGCCTCTTACCAGGCCCAAGAAGAGTTTGTTCTGCGCCGTAGCTCCGCCATGCGCTTTGACTACGGAACTCTCAGCCGCCGACTCTATCTTGACGCTTTCGAAGTTTTGACGTTCGCCTGAGATTAGCAAATGCTAATATAGCCCCTCCTCGGAGGGGCTTTTTGTTTATACTGAATTACGAAACGATTGGTGGTGTTCTTTGACAATCTCCAAAATAACTCCAATCTCTTTCCATTCTGACGCTTCTCGGATAAATCCTTCCATTCCAGTGGAAGTTATAGGCACTTCTGCTATAAGCCTACTCTCCAAAGACGCGGCAAAAGCCCCCTTTCTATACGGGAACTTTGCGATCAATTCGCCCTCTGCGCCGTAAAATGAAAAGGTTTTTTGATGGTCTGCGTCTCTGTTTCTCAGGTTATTTGTAATACCAAACCCCGCGTACTGCTTGCCAGCTTTAGAGATTTTGTATACGTAAACGTGGGCGCGTTTTGCTGGGCTAAACCCCTTGTTAGAGCAACTTGGACAATCGCATCCGTATAAGTGAGCTACGGCGGTTTGTGAGAATGGGCCATGTTCTTTGCAAATAATCGTAATAGATTTAGAGGTGCCTCCGTAGGACTCTTCAATATATTCGTATTTGCTGCCGTGTACTTTCATTGCGCTTTCTAAAAAAACTTTAAACGGAACAACAGAAGCCGCCGCTCGTCTTTCTACACCACAAGAAGGGCACCCCTGCCCTGACCAGTGCGCTTGGGGCGTCTGTTTAAATGGGCCGTGTTTTTTACAGATTATAGTAGCTGGCTCCATAACTTTTACCACCTGGCATTTACTGTAGTCGTAGGTGTCTCCGTGGGCTTCTGCGAACCTTTTATAAATTTCAGTAACTGCTATTTTCTTTTTCTCTACGCGGACCTCTTCACCACAAAACTTACAACCCTGCTTTGACGTTATCATTTTGTGGGGCTGCTTTTTGCTCTTTCCGTGCTTCGGGCAAACTACGGTAATCCAGCATGTAGTAGAAGTCATTTCCTCCTCGATGTTTGGAAAACTCAGAGTAGGGTGCAACCTTACAAGGGTGTTCTTGGCTTTTACCAGTGCTTTTTCTTTTCTCTTGCTCGCTCCTTTGACTTTTCCGCAAGAGGGGCAGCCGTGCCCCCGCATAAGGTCCCCGTATGGCGACAGAAATACCCCGTGAATAGGGCACGACACTGGTATTTTATCTTTTGCGGATTTATAACTTGTGGCGTCAACACCATAGTGCGGAAAAATCTTTTGCACATTTTTGACCACATCGCAACCTTTGGTTCTTGTTTTTTCTCCCCTTCGGGCTTCCCAACAGCTAGGGCATCCCGCCCCTGTAAGGTGTCCGAAGTACCTCTGGCTAAACCCTCCATGAGTTTTGCACACAATTTTTACTCTTTGGTTTTCTGGGGGCCAAGGTTGGTCTGGGTACTCATATAGGTCCCCATGTTTCGCCCTTGAGGCAGCAATGAAAGATTCTAGCGTTGGGTACTTACGAGACACGCTGCTTCCCTTCCTCAAAATATGACATAACCGCCCACCGCATGACGGCGGAGACGCTGACACCCTTGGCCTCGGCCTCTTTTAGCAGTTTGTTATGCAGTTCTTCCTCGAGCCGCAAGGTGCACGTCACCGGGTCCTTCATGGTCTTTCTTCTCATAACTACCTCCGTTAGTAAGACATCTGTTTGCAGTATACATCCCATCTTGCAAATCTGTCAATTCCAACGCATAATCCGGTGAAACTCTCCCCATCAAAAGGCGAACCCATGTCTGACGACACCGAAGTCTCCAAGCCTCAAGAAACTGTCGAGGCCAAGGAATCCAAGACCCGAACCCCGCGCCAGCCCAAGAAAATCACCGTCCGCCCCGTCTATGGCCGCATGGTGCACATGCTCACCGCTCAAGAGATTGTGGGCGATACCGAGGTTCCGGAGATCGATGGTTGGCTGCAAGCCCAGATCGATGCAGGCAAGATCGTCGTTGTAGAGTAAGGACACTTCAACCGTGGCCCTTTTGACCTATACCTCTTATGACGACATCCGTGCCGCCCTTGGTGTATCTTCTGATGAAATAGAGGACGCCACGCTCTCGCTCTCGTTGTATGAGTTGAATTTGACGTCGGAATTCGAGGACATCAATACAGCCCTCGAAACCGACTATGCCACGGTTGCGGCGTTGTCGAGCAGGACGGCTGTACAAGATCGGTTTCTGCAGGCTACCCGCCTGTTTGCGACCTATGCGGTAGCCTATCAAGCTACCACATCTATGCCACTATTCAGCCCCAAAGACGTTACAGACGGGAAGGCTGCGTTCTCACGCTACGCCGACAGCCCGTACAAGGAAGTCATCAAGCGGGTTGAGCAGCTATACGGCAAGTATAAGGCCAAGCTCGAAGCGGCGTATGCCGCGAACAACGCGGGGAGTGCTCCGTCCATCACTCCCCGCCCTTATTTCAACGTCGCTGTTCCTGACAGCGACCCGGTCACTGGCACCTGACCATGCGCCTCCACCTGGCGGCCCAGCACTTCAACCGTATGCCGTGTAACGACGGCTATACGGGCGCTTTCCTGTACAACGGGCAACTCGGCCTTTTCGATGACTCGAAGCGGGATGCTGAAAGTTCCGAGCGTCGCATTCTCGAACTCGCGCCAGAATTTAGCCCCCCTGCCCGCAACGTTATCGAGGCACACGGCGTCCGCTACATCCTCGGCCACGGCTTTGCCGACTCCGCTTTGGGTAGCGTCATCCGCCGCAAGTACATCGCCCACGAAGCGACGAACCTTTCAACTTGGTACACCTTGCAGCAACTCTGCCAGAACACGGCAGGCGTGCAGGCATGGGCGGCAAAGGCCTGGGTCAAGGACAGCAAGGAGATTGACGAGTCGTCTGACATGGTCGGCGTAAATCACATCCACATGGCGACGTCCGAGGCTGTGGCGCCCACCAACATTGTCCTGTTCGACGGCGGCTACCATATCGTCCGCAAGACCACACAAGGTCCTGCCGGCACCCTTGTCCTTACCTGTGACGAAGTGCCCGAACCTGCGATTGAGACAGCGACGCTGAAGCAGGGTACGTGGGACCCGATCAATGAGACGGTGGCGACGCGGCTCATCGGCGAAGTCGAGGCCGCGGTCGA
>ERZ724518.536-NODE-536-length-16352-cov-27.870712_pt1 | contig 16352 bp, 17 predicted proteins | sample MGYA00376051_ERZ724518 | MGnify/ENA primary metagenome ERZ724518 (study PRJEB28724, sample SAMN07190885) | wastewater metagenome | isolation source: influent of sewage treatment plant in Hong Hong | place: Hong Kong | collected 2016-03-17 ... | reverse complement strand
TTGTATTGATACTTGCCATATGTTCACAGCTGGTTATGATATAAGAACACGTGAAACTTACGATAAAACTTGGAATGAGTTTGATGCTATTGTTGGAAGAAAATATCTAATGGGAATGCACATAAATGACTCAAAACCGCCTTTAGGTAGCCGTGTTGATAGGCACGATTCTTTAGGTCTTGGAAAAATTGGTTGGGATGCTTTTAGATTTATAATGAATGATGAAAGAATGGATGATATTCCTCTTATTTTGGAGACAATAAATGAAGAAATTTGGGCTGATGAAATAAAGGCTTTATACAACTTTGTAGAGAAATAGATTAAAAATCTATTCCTCTATTTCACTAAAAATCTACCTAATTCTCTATTTTTATAAAGCTTTTCATAAGGAGCTACTGCACCATGCATACAAATATAAATACCATTTTCAATAGGAGCATTTAAAAAACCTATTGCTTGTGAAAAATTGAGAGTTGCTTCCACTTTTTTTATGCTCATAGGAATCATTGCACCTGTTAATACTATTTTTTTATCCAACTTTTTTTCATCTAAAAATTTTGAAGTGATATCAATAGTATCTGTCCCATGAACAATAATAATGTTTTCATTATGAGTATTTTTAATAGTTTGATATAAAAATTCTCTATCTTCATTTGTAATTTCTAAACTATCTTTTGAAATTATATTTTTAATTTCAAAATCAATATTAAAACAATTTGAAATTATTTCATCCAAAGCTATATTGTCTTTAGGGACTTCAAGTTCACCTTTTATTGGATTATATACTTTATTAAAAGTTCCACCTGTATTTAAAACTGTAATTTTCATTTTGTCTCCTTAATAAAATTATTTACCATATTTTCAGGTTTTAATAATTCATCTAATTCTTCTTTTGTAAATAATTCTTGTTCCAAAATGATGTCATAAACTCTTTTATTTGTTTTTAATGCCTCTTTTGCAATTGATGAGCTTTTTTCATATCCTAAAATTGGATTTAAACAAGTTACCAAAGTTACTGAATTTAAAATATTATTCATACAAACTTCTTCATTTGCAGTGATTCCTTTGATACATTTTTCACCTAAAGAGTAAAATGCTCTTCTCATCATATTTATTGAATTAAAAAGTTTATACGCAATTAATGGCTCAAATACATTTAATTGTAGTTGACCATGTTCACTTGCCATTGCAATCGTCATATCAGCTCCTATTACTTCAAATGCAACCTGATTCACAACTTCTGGCATAACTGGATTTACTTTTCCAGGCATTATTGAACTTCCTGGTTGAAGAGGGGGAAGATTTATTTCATTAAATCCAGCACGTGGACCTGAACTTAAAAGTCTTAAATCATTACAAATTTTTGAAATTTTTATAGCAATACTCTTTAACATTCCAGAAATATGTACAAAAGAACCTGTGTCTTGAGTAGCTTCTATCAAATCGCCTGCACTTACATAATCAACGCCTGTAACTTCTCTTAAATTTGAAATTACCTTTCTTTGATATGCTGCTTTTGTATTAATTCCTGTTCCAATTGCTGTTGCTCCAAGATTTACCTCTTTTAATAAAGCTTGAGCATTTCTTAATCTATAAATATCATCATTAATCATAACTGCAAATGTTTTGAACTCTTGCCCTAAAGTCATAGGAACAGCATCTTGAAGCTGAGTTCTTCCCATTTTTAAAACATCTTTAAATTCAATAGATTTTTCTTCAAAACAATCTCTTAAAAATCTCAATGAATCTTTCAATTTAAAAATCAATTCGTGCAAAGTAAGCTTAATTGCTGTTGGATAAACATCATTTGTTGATTGACTCATATTTATATGATTATTTGGATGAATAATATCATAAGAACTTTTTGGTTTTCCCAAAATTTCTAAAGCACGATTAGCAATAACTTCATTTACATTCATATTTGTTGAAGTTCCAGCACCACCTTGAATAGGGTCAACTATAAACTGGTCTCTAAATTTTCCATCAATTATTTCATTACAAGCTTGAACTATTGCATCTTTTTGAACATCTGTTAAATCACCTAATTCGAAATTTGTTAAAGCACAAGCTTTTTTAACTTTTGCAAGTGATTTTATAAAATTTGGAAATAAAGATAAACTAGTTTTTGTAATATCAAAATTCTCTTTAGCTCTTAATGTTTGAATTCCATAATATTTATTTGACTCTATCTCTTTTTCACCTAAAAAATCTTTTTCAACTCTGTATAACTTTTCCATAATAATCCTCATGATTAATAAATTTCAAAATGATATAAAATATAAGTATGTAAAAAGTGTCTTTCACACTACTTTTGTAAAGTATATCCCTCTTGAGGGATATTTTTGATTACATTAACTGGCATTTTATTTCTTAACTCTTTAATAAATGATTTCAAGGCATGGCTTGTCATCTCTTTATCATTCCAAAGTTCAAATTCTATCTCTTCATACTTTAAAATTGAACCTTTTTTTTCATATAAAAGATGTAGAAAATCTTTTTCTCTTTTTCGTAAAAGTATCGTTTCGCTATTTCTGTAAATCAACTCTCTTTTTTGTAAATCTAAAACCAAATCTTCACTTAAATATATAGGTTTTGTAGCTTTATGTAAGTATTTTTCTAAAGCTATATTGAGTTTTTTTAAATTTAATGGTTTTAAAATGTAGTGGTTTATATTTAAGTTTATCAAATCCATCAAATACTCTTCATTTGAATGTGCCGTTAACATAATAATCATAGTATCTAAATCATTTTCTCTAATTTTTCTAACAAGTTCAACACCATTTGAATTTTTCATTTGAATATCTGTTAAAACTATTTTTGGTTTGTAATATTCATACAATTCAAAACCTTCATTCCCATCACTAGCTTCATACACATCTTTAAAATAGTATTTCAAAGTATTAACAACTGCTTCTCTAATTCCATTTTCATCTTCAACACATAAAATTGAGATATTTTTTAACTCTTTTAATAATTCATCATTCATTTTTTATCCTGCAACAACTATTTTAAAAACTGCACCTTCATCATCATTAAAAACACTCAATTCTCCACCCATATTTCTTTCAATTATAAGTTTTGAGATATAAAGACCAAGTCCTGTTCCTTTAGATGAATCTTTTGTACTAAAATATGGGTCAAAAATCAACTCTTGATTTTTTTCTTCTATTCCTCCTGCATTATCTTTTATGGTTATAATTGATAATATTCCTTTTGAATCAATGTCAATATCAATTCTTGGATTTTTTATCTTTTTTTCAACCAAAATATCTTTTGCATTACTTAAAATATTTAAGATAACTTGAGAAAATTCTGTTGGATAACCATAAATTGTCTTATCAACTTTTATATTCACATTCAAATCAATACCAAAATTTTCAAGTGTTGCATCGATAATATTTATAGCCTTTTCACAAGAAGCAGAAAGTAAGAATTCCTCTTTTTTCTTATCAGGCTTATAAAAATTTCTAAAATCATCTATTGTATTTGACATAAAATCAATCATTTTATCACTTTTCTCAATCGCACCTAAAATGTATTGTTCATCAACTTTTTTAAATCTTGTTACTGTTTCAAGCTCCATTAAAATACCTGATAATTGACTAAGTGGTTGTCTCCATTGATGAGCAATCATACTTATCATTGAACCAATCCTTGCAAGTTTTGCTTGTTCTAAAATCTTTCTATCTTTTTGCTTTCCTTCTTCTATTCCTTGTTCTACTTTTATACACAAAGTTTCATTTAGGCTTTGAAGTTCATTTTCTCTATTTTGAACTTGCTTTTTATATTTTTTAATAACATCTTTTATAATAGAAATCATTAAAAAAGTAAAAAGAATCATAAAAATAATTACAACCATAGTTGAAACAATCATAAAATTTTTAAATTGCTCATCTTTTTGTACTTTAAATTCTGTTTTTTTTAAAACTAACTCATCAAATAGTTGTTTATTTTTATCTTGCGTTAAATATATTTTTTTTAATTCAGTTATATCATAAAAAAAGGATTCTTCTGAAAGTTTTAAGTAATATGAAGTTGAAATAAAAGAGATAAATAAAATAGTCAAAAGAGGTATTATAATCGTGAAAAACGGTATCCCTTCTTTGTTAAACATTTAAAACCTCTTATATTATTTTTTAAGTTTATATAATGTCAAAATAGTGCTTAAAGAGTAAGAATTAAATTCTTACTCTTTGCTTTTTTTATCATTGATATTATCTACTATTTCTTTCCATGTATCTTTATCAATATTAAATTCTGTATAATCATTGTATCTAAGAACTGGTGTTTTCCCTTCTTTTAATTGTCTTTCATAACCTCTTATTAATTGAAGTACTGGTTTATATAAAATTGCAATTACAATCATATTTATAATCGCTAATAACCCCATAGACAAATCAGCAAAGGCAAAAATAGAACTTAAATCCTGAAATGAACCCCAAACAACAAGTAATATACAAACAACTCTAAAAATATTAAAAGCTGTTACATTTCCTTTACTAAAGAAATTTAAACTATTTTCAGCCAAATAATAGTTATAAATCATAGAAGAAAAACCAAATAAAAATAGAGCAAAAGTAACAAAATATCCACCTAATGGACCAATATGTTCAATCAAAGCATTTTGAGTTAATAAAATTCCTTGAACACCTACAACACCTGGTGTATAAACACCCGATAAAAGAATAATAAATGCTGTACAAGAACATAAAATAATTGTATCAATAAATACTGAAAATGATTGAACTATACCTTGTTGAACAGGATGTGCAACATAGGCAACAGCTGCAACATTAGGAGCAGATCCAAGCCCTGCTTCATTTGAAAACATTCCTCTTTTTGCACCTTGTAAGATTACAGCACCAATTCCTCCACCAATAGCAGAACTTGGATTAAACGCTTCAGTTACAATCATAATAATCAAACTTGGAATTTCTGTTATATTTAAAGCAATAACTACAAGTGCAATTAATAAATATCCTAAAGCCATAATAGGAACTATAACTTCTGACATTTTTACAATTCCTCTTACTCCACCAAAAATAGTAATCCCAAAAACAATACTTAATATAACTCCACTTATCCAAGTTGGTAAATTAAATGAAGCTTCAAATGAAGTTGAAATAACAAATGATTGTGTTGCATTAAATGCAAGCCCAAAAGTAACTAAAATTAAAAGAGATATTAAAACACCTAACCATCTTTTACCTAATGCTTTAGTAGCATAATAAGCAGGTCCACCTCTATAAACACAAGAATCAATACCATCTTTTTCTTTATATAATTGAGCTAAAGAACACTCAAAAAAGCTCGTAGCCATACCAACTAAAGCAATTAACCACATCCAAAAAATAGCTCCAGGACCTCCAAGAGTAATGGCAACAGCAACACCAGCAATATTTCCAACACCAACACGACCCGAAACACTCAACATTAAGGCCTGAAATGAACTAATATGCCCATCTTTATCTCGAACTGTTCCTCTTAAAATATTAAACATTTTGAAAAAATATCTAAATTGAACAAATCTAGAGCTAACAGTAAAAAATATTCCAAGAATTGGAAGTAAATAAATCAAGATATTTCCCCAAATAAGGTCATTTAGAAATGTATTTATCTCTGCAAACATTTTGTCTCCTTTTTTATATATGAAAAACTTTAACATCTCAAAGAGTTTTAAAAGTGGGTTTTGTAAGAAAATGGATATAAAATTGAAATAAAAAGCTTACTCCAATTTTATAATTTATAATTATTATTATTTAATAAGTTCTTTTATAATTTTAACGAGATAATCAGCAGAATTTTTAGCACTTGATTTTAAGAATTCATCAAAATCAAATCCAGCATCCATATCAGCACTATCGGAAATAGCTCTTAAGATAAAAAATGGAACATTTAAAGCATCACAAACAACAGCAACACTAGCTCCTTCCATCTCTAGGGCATCAGCTTTAAAAGTAGTTTCAATAAAGTTTTTTCTCTGGCTTGAATGAACAAACTGATCACCAGTTGCAATAGTTCCTTCAATTACTTTTAAATTGTTTTCATTTGCAACTTTGATTGCAACTTCTCTTAAACTTTTTGTAGTTTCAACAAAAACTTTTCCACCTGGAACATAACCATTTGGATGACCAAAAGCGGTAATATCTAAATCATGTTGGCAAAGTTTATCAGCAATAATTAAATCACCAATTTGAAGTTTTGGATTAATTCCACCAGCAACTCCTGAAAATAGTAATATATCACAGCCAAATTTTTCAATCATTGTAGCAGCTGTTAAACTTGCAAATACTTTTCCGATTTTTGAATAAGCAATAACAATATTTAAACCATTATATAAAACTTCATAATATTTATTATTTGCAAACTCTACAACATTTACATTTTCAAAATGAGCTAAAAGAGGCTCAATTTCCTCTTCCATTGCTCCCATAATTGCTAATTTAGTCATTTAATTCACCAATCACAGCTTCTAATGTTTTCATATCTGAAACATTTAGAGTTGGTTTATCAGTAATTTTTTTATTTAAACCTTTTAAAACTATTCCATTTCCAAACTCAATAAATAAATCAACTTTCTCTTCACAAGCTTTGATTGATTGTTTATATTTTACTGGACTTGTAAGTTGAGAAGACAATAACTCTATTGCCTCATCTTTTGAACTATAAGCTTGTGTACTTACATTCGAAATTACAGGCATAAACTCATCTTTTAAGAATTTCTCTAAATATGGTTTTAAACTCTCAACCGCACTTTTTAATAATTCACAGTGACTTGCAACAGACATATCTAAAACAATTGCTCTTTTTGCACCAGCAGCTTTAAATACTTCAACTAAAGACTCTAAATCAGCTTTAATACCTGCAAGTACAAGTTGTCCATCCATATTGTAGTTTGCTGGCCAAACTTGTTTTCCAAGCTCTCTTTGCTCAGCACAAACTTTCTCAACAGTAGCATCATCAATTCCTACTAGTGCCATCATACCAGCACCACCACCAGCACAAGCTTCAGTCATAAATAGACCTCTTTTATGAACTAATTCAATAGCATCTAAATAATCAAGTGCACCAGCAGCTACTAAAGCAGAAAATTCACCTAAAGAGTGACCTAAAACAAATTCAGGTTTAATGTTATATTTTTCCTTAAAAATTGCATTTGCAATAGAACTAACTAACAAGATAGCAGGTTGAGTAAACTCTGTTTTTCCTATATTTTCATTTTCTTCAAATAAAAGTTTTTCAAAATCAATACCTAATCTAGCACTTGCTTTTGAAATCATATCTTTTGCTATATCACTATTTTCAAAAAAATCTTTTCCCATACCTATTGTTTGACTTCCTTGTCCAGGAAAAATAAAAGCAATTTTTTTCATTTTGAACACCTTTGTGTAAATTAATTTCAAATAAAACTATTTTTTTAAGTTAAAAAACATAACCTTAAAAAATAATTTTGCCCAAATGTAAAAATACACTCGGGCAAAAATTATAATTTTTTAGAATAAAAAAAGGATTAGTGACAACCACATCCACCATGAGAATGACTATGTCCATGTTCTTTATCTTCTGTTCCACAAGAACCACCACCATGAGAATGAGAGTGACCTGAACTACCACAACAACCACCACCCATAGCAGCCATTCCACCTACAACACCTGTTTGAACTTCTTCTTCAGTTGCATCTCTTAAAGATAAAATAGCAACAGAGAACATTAATGTTCTTCCAGCCATTGGATGATTATAATCAATTGTTACTTCAGCATCTGTAAATGATTTAACAACCACTTGTACAGTTTCACCATGCTCACCTGTTCCATATAAAGACATACCTTCAACTAATTCAATACCAGCAAATTGTTCTTTTGGTAAAGTTTGAACAGCTTCTTCATTATACTCACCATAAGCATCGATAGGTTGAACTAAAACATCAGCTTCTTCGTTAGCTGACATTTCAACTAATTTAGACTCAAGTCCTGGAATAATTTGACCTTTTCCAGAAATAAACTCTAGTGGAGCTTGACCAACATTTGAATCTAAATGCTCACCTGTATTTGCATCTTTTAATGTATATTCAATACCTATTACTTTATTTGACATAATATTTCCTTATTTTGATAATTATTTTAATTTAGATAAATTTTTTTTGGCTATACTAGCTTCACTCGAATCAGGATAAAGTTCTACCAAAGTATTATAAAAATTCTTAGCATTTTCTTTATCTTTTGTATTTTCAAACGAAATAGCACTATGCAATAATAATGTAGGCATATAAGCTGCTTTATCATTTAGAATAGCAGATTTTTTAAAATGATTTATTGCAATATCATATTTTTTTCTTATATACCACATCTGTCCTAAATAAAAATTACCCTCAGCTGGTTTATAATTTACTTCAACAAGCTTTTCATATTTAGGAGTAGCACTATCATATTTCTTTGCATCATAATCCTTCTTTGCATCACTAAGCAATTTAACCTTTTCTTCAGCTGTTAGATTCTTTTTTATCTCTTCAACAACAGCCACCGACTTAGATTCACTTGTTTTTGTTGGGGCTACTTGGGCTGTTTTTACCCCCATAGACTTTTTTAAAGCCTCAAATTCCTCTCTTGTAATAAACTGCTGCATATTTTTCTCGAGTTCTGTAGAAGAAACATATTCAGAATTAATCTTGTTAACAAGAGTAGATAATTTAGCGAGGGCTGCTTTCAAACTGTTTACAGTTTCAGATAATTGAGGGTCTGATATTTGACCTGTGTTTTTTGAATTATTAGAAGCTAAATCTGAAGGTATACCTTCTTTCTGCAACAACTCATTAACTTTTAATGACATTGAATTTAACTTTGCAGAATCACCTTCATATGTAGACTCTAAGCCTTCTAATCTTCTATTAATAGATTCAACCAAAGAATTTATATCTCCCATTTTTGAAGATAAATTATTAATGCTTGCTTGATTTTTTAAAATATGTTTTTCAGACGAATTTAATCCATAAGAATTAGCAGAACCTGAATCACCACTATCATAAACCGAAACCTCTTGGGCTGCGGTTAATGATGTTACTACTAATAAAGGTAGAAGATACTTAGTCATTAGAATTATTTACTTAATTCGTGTTCAACTCTTCTGTTTTTTGCCCAACAATCTTTTGTTTTTTCAGTACAAACTGGTGAACTTTCACCTAATGATACTAAAGAAATGTTTGCAGTTACACCGTTAGCAACTAAAACATCTTTTACAGAGTTAGCTCTTTTTAAACCTAAAGCATAGTTATATTCATCTGTTCCCCATTCGTCAGTATTACCAAGAACTTTAACAGTTGTATCTGAATTTAAAGGAGATAATTTAGAAGCATTTGAAGTTGCTTTTTCTTTGTTATCTGAAGTTAAATCATATTTGTCAAAACCAAAATATACATGTTCAATTAAAACTTTTTGACCATTAATCATATAATAATTACCATTTGCAACTTTTTCTAAAGCAGAGAAGCTACCATCAGCAACATTTGTATCTGGAATAGTGTTTGCTGCTTCTTGAGAAGCACCATTGTCAACGTTTAAATCAGCATCTTTTTGACTACAACCTGTAGTAAATAATAATGCAGCAACTAATAAAGAATACATACCTAAGTTTTTCATTTTTTTTTCCTTGAAATAAAATTTGGTGAAATAATACATAAGTAAACCTTAATTATTGTTTATACCAAAAAAAGAGTTTTTAATTCCTAAATAAAACAAAAGTATTACTTAAGTAATCTACCATATTTGATACTGAAATTATTAAAAAAATACTATTTAAAAGCTATATTTTATGGTTTATTGTAACACATTAGTAATTTATTAGAGGGTGAAATACGAAGTTATTTTTTAAAAATGCATAAAAAAGATTGATGTATAGAATTGTACACCAATCTTAAAAAAACTACCAATCGATAGACTGAATTCTTCCACCTGTAAGAGGGAATAAGAATGATTTATTGTAATTAAGTCTAATTATTCCAACCGAACTTACACCATCAAATGCTTTTATATATAGTAGAGTCTCACCATCAGTTGAAAACTTTGGAAATTGATTAACTCCGCTTGAGGTTAACCTTTTTAAACTATCAGTTTTAGTAGAAATCAAATATAAGTTAAAACTTTTCCCTCCTAATTCATTCGACGAGTCTTTACTACTAAACACAATATTACTATCATGTGCTGTAGCTGAAGAATTATTAGTACTATGATAAACTAGTCTTTCAACTGCTGTTGAATTAATACCTTGTGAAAAAATATTTGGGTTTCCTAATCTATCAGATACAAATACTATTTTTGAATCACCATCTATAAATTGACCCCCTACATCTATTCCACTATACTTAGTAATTTGAGTTTTTCTTTTAGTTCTTGTTTCATATAAAAAAATATCTGGCTGACCAGTAGGAGATGATGTAACTAAAATTTTGGTACCATCTTGATTTACATCAGAGCAAGCTATCATACCATCTGATTCCATTATAATTTCTTTACTTCTATTGTAAATATTCAACTTAACTAAAGTTGGTTTACTATAATTATAAGATGTATAGTAGATAGTTTTTTGTTCTTTATCAGCCCATTTTGGGAATATATTCAATCCGCCTGAAACAACTGTTTTTTTATAGCTTAAGGTATAATCTCCAATTACAATATCAGCCTTTCCTGAACCCTTATAAGTGGAAAAAACAACAAATTTCTCCATCCAAGCAATACTTGGTGCTTTAAAAAAATCGTTAATAGAAATTGCCGCTTTATGTGCTAAAAAGATATATCTATCTTCTTGGGTTGTTGTAAAATTCTTTTCAAAAATAACAGCTCTTGCATTAACATCATATAATTTTGCCATTAAAGTATAATCACCTGATGTTTCTTTTTTTGCAGATAAATTTAAAAATAAATTAATTCCTTGATTCGATAATCCCAAAATATCAGGTATATTTTCATAAGAAGTTTGGCTATTTATAGTTGCAATATCAAAATGACCACTTACTCCTAGATCATCTACCAAACCTTTTTTAATTTTATTTAAAGTTTCAATTTCAAATGCATTTGTTGCAACTGAAACTAAAATCTTTGGTAATGAATTTGCTTTCTTAACAATTTCTAAATTTGCATCAACTTCTGCAAAAACTGTACTAAATATCAATGATATTAACAAAAATATTCTAAACATTATTTTTATCCTTCTGATTTGAAATCAACATTTATTCTTACTGCTTTACCTTTTGTTGGCTTAGGATAAGCAATATTAATTTGTTCATCTAAAAAAGTCTTGAGCGATGAATCAAAAGTTTCATCTCCTGATTTTTTTACGAAATTATAATCGAATTTACCATCTAAATCAATCATAATTAAAACCACAGCTTTTAACCCTGTTCCAACAGGAACCCAAGCATTAAGCATTTCACTAATTTGAGAAAAATATTCATCACTCTCTTGACCTTTAGCCGCATTTGTACTTTTTGCATTAGTTGCTGTTTTTTCATCTTCTAATAATTTATCTATTTTAATATTTGAAGACTTTTTTTCTTTCTCAAATTTTGATTTGAAACGTTTTGGGTCAATTGATTTTTCAACGTTATTAACTTCTTCTTTTGCGACTGTTTTTGCCGTCTCTTTTACATTAGCAAATAGAGATTTTAAATCTGGTTTTTTCTCGTTTGAAGCAGATGTTGATTTTTCTTTTACTTCTTCTTTTTCAATTATTTTATCTACTTTTCTTTCTACCATTTTTTTTTCAGCTTTTTCCACTATCATATCAAGTTCTATTGAAGTTGAAGTAGGTGTCATATTAATTGTATCTGGAACAGGACTCATAATATAAAAAAGGACAAAAAAACAAATAGATAAATAAATGAATATTGCTATTGCACCTGAAACTATAAATGAAAAGTTATTCTGCATTAATTATCCGTCTGTTACTAGTGCTACTTTAAAAAAACCAGCTTCTTTAACTGATTTTAAAACAAAAATTATATCATCATATTTTAGACTTTTATCAGCTCTTATATATATAGGAGTATTTTGATCTTTTCCATTTGCAAATTGTAAAAAGCTATCAGCAAAATTTGAAATTTCTACTTTATTTTTATTTAGTGTAACTATTCTTTCTTTTGTAATTATTATATCGATTTTTTGAACATCTTGAGTTTGTTGAGATCGACTTCCAGAAGGAAGAGTAATTGGTTCTTCAAACTCGATAACAGGTGCTGTTACCATTAATATTGCTAGCAATACTAGCATAATATCAACTAAAGGAGTAATGTTTAAATCTGGTTTTTGATTAAAATCATACACAGGATTACCCTTTAGCAATTATAATTTGAGATTCTGCCTTAAGAAAAATATTTAATTCATAAACTTTTCTTGAAAGTATTTGATGGAATGTATAGGCAAAAATTGCTACTAAAATACCAGCTGCTGTTGCAACTAAAGCTTCACTAATTGCAGGTGCAATAATTGAAAATGCAACTTTTGATTGATTTGCAAACTTCGCAAAGGATTCTAATATACCAATAACTGTCCCAAAAAGACCTATAAAAGGTGATGTTGAAGATATTATAGCTAACCAAGAAAGACCTGAACTAGCATCTTTGATTATATTAATTTCACAAGCATGTAGCAACTCTTTTGAAGTTGAATTATTCGAGCATTTATTCAATGCAGACAATGGCGAAAATCTTGATTCTCTCGAAGTTAAAGATTCTAATGCTTTCTTTTCATTATTAATAAGTGAAGAAAGAGCACCATTTCGATAAAAGAAAATCCAGAACGTAATAATTAGATATGTTGACAATAGTGCTAGAACTATATAAGTTATAGCACTACTATTTGCCAAATAATTTAGTAATGTAGTTATCATGTGCTTTTATGCAAATGAGTTAATTTTTGCTTCAACTGCAGCAACAGAAATATTAGAATCTTTTACAGAATTCACCAATATTCTTGCAGCTTCAATATTTTTAGCAATTTCAGAATCTTTTCCAGATGTTAATGCAATAGCTCCATCTGCTAAAACATCAACCGATTTTTCATCTACTTTTACATGTCCCCAGTTAATAGCAACAGCTTCAGTAGAATTTGTTTTTTCAATAACTATAACACCTACTGTTAACGAAGAAACCAATGATGAATGTCCTGGTAAAACACCGAACTCTCCTTCTTTTCCAGGGAGAGTTACTGTTTTAACATCATCATTAAAAATTTCTCCATTAGGTGTAACTATTGATAATCTAATTGTATCCATGTTATGCCTTAATGGTTTTATTGTTATTTCATTTTCTCAGATTTAGCAAGAACCTCATCGATTCCACCAACCATATAGAATGCCATTTCAGGAATATTATCATATTTACCATCTAAAATTCCCTGGAACCCAGCGATAGTATCTTTCAATTCAACATATTTTCCTGGACTTCCTGTAAATACTTCTGCAACGAAAAATGGTTGAGATAAAAATCTTTCGATTTTTCTTGCTCTTGAAACAACAAGCTTATCAGCTTCTGATAACTCATCCATACCAAGAATAGCAATAATATCCTGTAAATCTTTATATTTTTGTAATACAGATTGAACACCTCTCGCTGTATTATAATGATCCAATCCAATAATATCTGCACTTAAAATTCTTGAACTAGAATCTAGTGGGTCAACCGCAGGATAAATACCTTTCTCAGCAATTTTTCTGTTAAGAACTGTAGTTGCATCTAAGTGAGCAAAAACAGAAGCTGGAGCTGGGTCAGTTAAGTCATCAGCTGGTACATAAACTGCTTGAACAGAAGTAATAGAACCTTTAGAAGTTGAAGTAATTCTTTCTTGTAATTTCCCCATTTCTGAAGCAAGTGTTGGTTGGTAACCAACAGCTGAAGGAATTCTTCCTAATAAAGCTGACATTTCAGAACCTGATTGTGCAAATCTAAAGATATTATCAACGAACATTAATACATCAAGACCTTTTTCATCTCTAAAATATTCAGCCATTGTAAGACCAGTTAATGCAATTCTATTTCTTGCACCTGGTGGTTCACTCATTTGACCATAGCACAGTGCAACTTTATCAAGAACGTTTGAATCTTTCATCTCATGATAAAGGTCATTTCCTTCTCTTGTTCTTTCACCAACTCCAGCAAATACAGAGTATCCAGAGTGTTTAAATGCAACGTTATGGATTAATTCCATAATAATAACTGTTTTTCCAACTCCAGCACCACCAAATAGTCCAACTTTTCCACCTTTTGAATATGGTGCTAAAAGGTCAACAACTTTGATACCTGTTTCAAACATTTCAGTTTTTGTTGATTGCTCTTCAAAAGAAGGAGCAGATCTATGAATTGACCATTTTTCAACATCAGCAGGGATAGCATCACCTTCGTCAACTGGATCACCAATAACGTTGAAAATTCTTCCTAATACTGCTTCACCAACTGGAACTTTAATTGGTCCACCTGTAGCATTACACTCTTGACCTCTAGTTAAACCTTCTGTCATATCCATAGCAATAGTTCTAACTCTACTATCACCAATATGCGCAGCAACTTCTAATACTAATCTGTCTTTATTAGCGTCAGCTAATACAACATTAATAGCTTCATTAATTTCTGGTAAGTATCCGTCGAACTCTACGTCAACAACCGGACCCATTACCTGAATAATTTTACCTTTCATACGGGCAGCTCCTTATTAAATTATTTTAATGCTTCAACACCACTGATAATTTCTATCAGCTCAGTTGTAATTGCAGCTTGTCTAGCTTTATTATATTCAACAGTTAAACTATTAACTTTCTCTTTTGCATTTTTAGTTGCAGCTTCCATAGCTTGCATTCTTGCACTATGTTCAGCAGCTAAAGAGTCAATTAAAGCATAATACATATTGAAATCAATATATTTATCAGTTAATTCATTCAACACTTCTTGATCATCATCTGGCTCAATATCCAGCATAGAATCTGTATTTTTTGCTTCTACAGCATCTAAACTAATTGGTAATAAATCTCTAACTCTAATTTCTTGAGTTAACATATTTAAAAAACCATTATAAACAATTATTACTTTATCAGTAACTTCATTTCTAAAATCTTCAACAACAGCATGAATAAACTCAGCAGCTCTATCATACTCAGGGGCAGAAGAAAGATCAGAAACTTTTTGTTCTAATGTAAGACCTTGAAAGCTAAAGTAATCAACACCTTTTCTTCCAGCTGCTCTTAATCTAACTTTTATACCTTTTGCTTCATATTCAGTAATTAATTTACTAACAGTTTTAATTGTTGCCATATTAAAACCACCGCAAAGTCCTTTATCAGCAGTTACAAAAACAATATCAACTGTCTTTGGTGCATCATTTTGTACAAATGCTCTACCAATATTTCCTTCGTCTTGAACTTTGCTAACTCTAGCAGCAATATCAGAAAGAACTTCATTTATCTTTTTTGCATAACTTCTAGCTTGTTCAGACAATTGTCTAGTTCTAGTAAGTTTTGCAGAAGATACAAGCTTCATAGCTTTTGTAGTTTTCTGAGTATTTTTAACACTACCAATTTTTAATTTTATCTCTTTTAAGTTAGCCATTGACTAATCCTTAGTTTGCACTAAATACAGTTTTAAACTCTTCTAATGCAGCTTTTAATTCTGCTTCTGTATTATCATCAATTTTTTGAGATGATTTGATTGCATCTAAAATGTTTGAATATTTTTGTTCAAAGAACGTATGCAATTCAGCTTCAAATCTCACAACATCACTAACAGCAATATTATTTAAATAACCTTTTGTACCAGCATAAATAATAACAATTTGTTTTTCAATAACTAATGGTTTATTTACACCTTGTTTTAACACTTCAACCATTCTTTGACCAAGCTCTAATTCTCTTCTCGTAGCTTCATCTAAGTCTGATGCAAATTGTGCAAATGCTTCAAGTTCTCTATATTGAGCAAGAGATAATTTTAAAGTACCAGCAACTTGCTTAGTAGCTTTAATTTGAGCAGCTCCACCAACTCTTGATACTGATAAACCAACATTAATTGCAGGTCTAATCCCTGAGTTAAAAAGGTTTGTTTCTAGGAAAATTTGTCCATCAGTAATAGAGATAACGTTTGTTGGAATATATGCAGCAACGTCTCCAGCCTGAGTTTCAATGATTGGTAAAGCAGTCATAGACCCCGCACCTCTTTCATCACTCATTTTAGCAGCTCTTTCTAATAATCTTGAATGTAAATAGAATACATCTCCTGGATAAGCTTCTCTTCCTGGAGGTCTTCTTAAGATTAATGACATTTCTCTGTATGCAACTGCATGTTTAGATAAATCATCATAAATAATTAAAGCATGTTTTCCAT
>ERZ724518.532-NODE-532-length-16388-cov-26.374763_pt1 | contig 16388 bp, 15 predicted proteins | sample MGYA00376051_ERZ724518 | MGnify/ENA primary metagenome ERZ724518 (study PRJEB28724, sample SAMN07190885) | wastewater metagenome | isolation source: influent of sewage treatment plant in Hong Hong | place: Hong Kong | collected 2016-03-17 ... | reverse complement strand
TGCTCACGGCCTGCAACTGGTTGAGGCCCAGTTCGGCGTAGGCGTTGGCGGAGGCGAGCTGCAACCGGGTCAGCTGTTCAATATTGCTGGCCAGCAACTGGTTGTAGCGGGTGAGGGGGGAGGCAAAGCCTTGCATCTGCTCGGTAAAGCTCTTGAGTATGTCCATATTCATCATGCGTCTCCATTTCGGCTGAACTGTATTGTTATGAGCCAACTGGCCCAGAGTGGGTACAACTCGTCATCCATGTTCACGTGTTGTTTGCTCTGTTCAAACACACGTTTGAGCATTCTGCAATCAAATGCGGTTTGGTGTAAATGACATAAATGTTAATATCTGTTTGAATTTTTTTGTCAGCGTTCCTCGCCGGGAGTGGGGTCAGACGAGAGGTGACGCACGGGGCCTGGTGCACGCTCGTCCCGCCAGCGCCGCGCTGGTAGGCTGGCACGTCATTCAGACTGCCAAGGAATCCCGATGAACCCTCTCGCCCTGCTGCTCGGTTGCTCCGCGCTGGCCCTCGCCGGCACCGCCCAGGCCAGCACTCCGGTCCAGATCTCCCTGCCCGGCATCAACCTGCCTTCGTCCCACCAGGTGGAAGGCGCACGCGCCTCCTTCCTGTATGGCCGCACCGGCCAGGTGAAGGGCATTGACCTGCCGGTGTTCGCACTCTCCGACGTGGATCAGTTCACCGGTCTGCAGCTCGGCATCTTCTTCGGCGCTGGTCGGGTGCGCCATCAGTTCGGTGGGGTCGCCATCAATGCCGTCAACTGGCATGAGGGGCAGGACACCGGGGTCAACCTGGGCTTCGTCAACCTGACCAACAATGTGCAGGGGCTGAACTGGGGGGCGGTCAACATCGCCCAAGGCAATGCCTTGGCCAACGTCGGCTTTGTCAATTATGCCGAGCGCACCACCTTCCAGCTTGGTTTCATCAATGCCACAAAACACCTTGATGGTCTGCAGATAGGCCTCGCCAACTACGCCGAGAACGGCATCTTCCCCATCTTGCCCCTCATCAATTTCAAGAAATCCTTCTAGGAGGGGAGCCTGACCTTGCTTTAGGAGGCGCAGCCATTACCCTGTGCTCCATCAATAGTGAGCAAAGGTGACAGGGGCATGACAACGGAACACATGGATGCGATCGGCATCGGTTGGGATGTAAGGGGCTGGCAGGGCAATGCCCAGGCGGTGGCCGTGGTGGGCTGGCAGAGCCGCACGCAGCAGTTGCACTGGCTCGGGGTCTCCCCTCTGTTTCGATTGAGCTCCCGGGTGGCGCCGGATCTGGATGCCTTGCTGCGTCCGGCGCTGCAAGACGAGATGGCGCTGATGCAGGCGCTGGCCTGCCCGCGACTGGCACTCGGCATCGACGCCCCGCTGGCATTTCCCCGTGCCCTCGGCGAGTTGCTGGCGGGGAGGGGCGTCGAGTGCGCCGTGCCCCAGCGGGAGATAGACAACCCCTATGCCTATCGGGACTGCGAGCGCTGGTTGCATCAGCAATACGGCAAGAAGCCGCTATCGGCCACCTTCGACAGACTCGGCAACAACGCCACTCTGGCGCTCTCCATGTTGCCGCGCCTTGGGGGTCTGCAGCTTGTGCCCAGGTTGGCGCCCCATGCCGAGCGCGCCGTGCTGGAGGTCTATCCGGCCCTCGCCAAGGTGGCAGGCAAGGCCTCACCGGCCAGGGAGGAGGTAGCGGCCTCCTTGCCAGCTGATGTGGTGGCCGGGACGGATCGCTACGACGCCGCCCTCTGCGCCCTGATGGCGCTGCAATATGCCGCCGGGGGAGCCGTCACCTCCCTGCCGGATCTTGTCTCTGTGCCCCCCGACTTCCCCCTGGACGAAGGCTGGGTCTATCACTTCGCCAGGCCCTAAGCCTTAACTACAAAGCCCGGGGTCATCGGCCTCGGGCTCAGTGCCATCCACGCCTAGTCGCTCTTACTCGATGCTGTCTCCCGCCATCCGCCTGCCTGTATTAAAAATGCCCTCATATGCCATCAAACAAGAGTATGAAGAACCCATGTCACACCGACGAGACCGAGACGGTTTTGGTTCGCCAAGTTGAACAAGGGCGGAGGACGTTGGCGCAACACTCCATGGAATGGTCATTTCGCCGCATAAATGGTGAGGGTTACCGGGAATCACTGGCAGAGCCCGCTCTGCATCCGATATATTGCCCGCTTTCCTCATGCTTCTTCAGTGGTGGTGTCGATGAAACGCATTCTCTCTATCCAGTCCCACGTGGTATTTGGCTGTGCCGGCAACAGCGCCGCCGTCTTCCCCATGCGCCGTCTCGGCATGGAGGTCTGGCCCGTCAACACGGTGCAGTTTTCCAATCACACCCAGTACGCGGCAGGCTGGCAGGGGATGGCAATGCCCGCCGGCCATATCAGCGCCCTGTGCAAGGGGCTGGGGGATATAGAAGTACTGGGGCGGTGCGATGCCGTGCTGAGCGGCTATCTGGGCTCGGCGGAGCAGGGGAGCGAGATCCTGACCGTGGTGGCTGCGGTCAAGGCGGCCAATCCGGCGGCTATCTATTTTTGCGATCCCGTCATGGGCCACCCGGAGAAGGGGTGCATAGTCGCCCCCGGTGTGACCCGCTTCCTCACCGAGCAGGCGCTGCCGGTGGCGGACATCATGGCCCCCAACCTGCTGGAGCTGGAGACCCTGTGCGGCGCCCACCTGACGACCCTGGCCCAGACCCGCGCCGCCGCCCACCAACTGCTGGAAAGCGGCGTCAAGATGGTGCTGGTCAAGCATCTGGGGCGTGCCGCCCGCGAGCCGGGTCGCTTCGAGATGCTCTTGGCTACCCCGGATGGGGATTACCTGATCGCCCGTCCGCTCTATGAATTTGCCCGCCAACCGGTGGGGGTGGGGGATCTCATCAGCGCCCTGATGCTGGCCAACCTGCAGGCGGGGTTTGATGCGGTGACGGCGTTTGAGCGCACCAATGCGGCTGTGGATACTGTGCTGCGGCACACCTGGCAGGCGCAGGCCTACGAGTTGCAGCTGATCGCGGCCCAGGCCGCCTTCGCCGAGCCGCAGATCGCACACAGGGCCGAGCGGCTGGCCGACGGGGTGGTGTGATGCCTCAACCGTGATCGGCCAAGCTCATCCTTGGCTGATCACGGTTGTACGGCCTGAAAATGCTCCACTGTGGGGAAGGGATCGTAGAAGTGGTGGAGCAGCGCCTTCCACTCCTGATACTGAGGGGAGCCGCGAAATCCCTGGGTATGATCCTCGAGCCGTTGCCAGTTGACCAGCAGCAGGTAGCGGTGGGGATCGGTCAGTGAGCGTTGCAACTGGTGGCCGGCGTAACCGGGCTGGGTGCTGATGATGCACTGGGCCTGCTCGAATGCCTGCTCGAAGGCGGCAGCCTGGCCCGGGATGATCTGCAGCGGGGCGACTTCCAATATCATGATGGATCCTTGCCGTTTCTCGATGAAGGGGCCATTTCAGCAGCGAATGCACCAATAAACAAGGTCAGCCTCAGGGCCTTTCTCTTGTACGCAAGCTCCCGAACATCACTCAGATTTTATTGAGCTCTTGTTCCCGCCAGTGGGCACCATCTTTTGTTATCGGCCCAGGGCAATTTCACATGCCACTCACCAACCCCATCCAATGAGCACAGGCACAATCTGCTCAGGTTGAACGCCATGACCCGCTGCCTTGCCCTGTTCCCGCCGAGATGGAAGGTGTCTACTGGTTCACGGCTGCGCATGCACAACAACATGCGCTGTTACTGGTGCTGGAAGAGAGGCTCATGCTCTCCTTTGGTCATCGGAGCGTGCACACACCAGCGAGTTATTGCTGTTGGCGGCCACAGACCAGCCGGTGGTCGGGTTGATGGCACAGAAAACATGGGCCAGTGATATTCGTCAGCAAAGCCAGCGGTACCTGCATGCCACAAGGCCTTACCAGGAGAAGGAGAGCGACAAGTGGGAGGGGAGATCAAGAGAGGTGGCCGAGATGACCAGGGTCATCTCGACAATCCCGGTTTGGCGCAAGGGGCGGGCTTGGGCATAATGACGCCCCATCACCATGTACCTTGTCCCGCGCCTACAACGTTCGGGGAGGGGACATGGCAACGCGCAGAGGAGACAAGATGAAATTTATCGGCGCCCACGTCAGTGCGGCCGGCGGGGTGGAGAACACCATAGCCCGTGCCCAGGCTATCGGGGCCAACGCCTTCGCCCTGTTCACCAAGAATCAGCGCCAGTGGCAGGCGGCGCCTCTGTCGCAGGCCAGCATCCGCGCCTTCAAGCAGGCTTGCGACAAGGGGGGCTTTCGCCCCGAGCAGATCCTGCCCCACGACAGCTACCTCATCAACCTGGGCCACCCCGATCCCGATGCCCTGGCCAAGTCACGGGATGCATTTTTGGACGAGATCAAACGCTGCGAGCAGCTCGGGCTCTGCTATCTGAACTTTCACCCCGGCAGTCACCTCAAGCAGATCCCCGAGGCGGCGAGTCTGAAACTGGTGAGCGAGTCCATCAACTGGGCGCTGGAACGCAGCGAAGGGGTTACCGCGGTGATCGAGAACACCGCCGGCCAGGGCACCAACCTCGGCTGGTCGTTCGAACACCTGGCCACCCTGATTGAGGGGGTGGAGGACAAGAGCCGGGTCGGCGTCTGCTTTGACACCTGCCACGCCTTCGCCGCCGGTTACGATCTGCGCACCCCGGAGTCCTGCGTCGCCGTGTTCGCCGACTTTGACCGCATCGTGGGCTTTGAGTACCTCAAGGGGATGCATATCAACGGGGCCAAGTGTACCTTCGGTAGTCGGGTCGATCGCCACCACAGCCTGCGGGAGGGGAATCTCGGGGAGGCGGTATTCCACCACATCATGAACGACCACCGTTTCGATGGCATTCCGCTTATCCTCGAGACCATAGACGAGACGATCTGGAGTGACGAGATAAGCTGGCTGCGCAGCCTGGCCAGGGCCTGAGCCGCAGGGACAGCCCGAATAGATGGTGCTGTCCCGTCCTATGGCCGGGGCCATTACCCACACGAGGAGACAAGATGCAATCACAGGGAACCGCGCCACTGCTGCGCTGGGGGATCGCCGGGGCGGGTGCCATCGCCAGGCGTTTTTGCCGCGACGTCAATCAGTACGCCAGGGGCGGGCGTGTGGTGGCGATCGCCGCCCGGGATCAGGGGCGGGCCGACGAGTTCGCCCGTGAGCAGGGGCTGGAGTTTGCCTATGGCAGCTATCAGGCCCTGGCCGAGAGCCCCGAGGTGGAGGCCGTCTATGTGGCTGTGATCCACCCACAGCACGCCGCCCTGATCAGGCAGATGCTGCTGGCGGGCAAGCACGTGCTGGTGGAGAAACCGGCGGTGACCCGGTTGAGGGATTGGGACGCCCTGGTGGCACTCGCCCATGAGCGCGGCCTGTTGCTGCTCGAAGCCATGAAGGTGATGTGTTTCCCCGCCATGCGTGCCCTGCTGCAGCGGCTGCCTCTGCTGCCCGCGCCCCGCAACCTGCGCGCGGCGTTTGGCTCGGCCCCGCCCCGGGTCGGCAAACTGTTCGATCCTGCCCTGGACGGCGGCGCCGCCTGGGATGTGGGGGTCTACCCGCTGTGGCTCTATGCCGCCCTCTGCGAGCGACTGGGGCTCGCGACCAAGGCCCCCGAAGTGGCGCTGGAACGGGCACCGGGGGAGGTGGACCTCGCGGCCCGCTTCAACTTCGGCGGCCCCTTCTCGGCCGAGCTATGCGCCTCCATCGCCGAAGATCTCGACAGAGAAGCCTGGCTCTCGGGGGAGGAGTGGACCCTGGTCATCGAGGGCAAGTGGTGGAACCCCCAGCACATTCGCTGGCAGGGCGGTACGCCGCCGGCCGCCTGGCCGGAGGACATCTACCTGCCGGTGCAGGGGGGCGGCATGCAACACGAGGCGGATCATTTCACCGACTGTATCCGCCACCGGCTGCTGGACTCTCCCTGGCTGTCCCATGCCCTGACGCGGCGGGTGCTGGGCTGGGTCGAGACGGGGCTGCATGGTGCGGGCCGATAGCGCCACTCTTTTTCCCGCACTCCAGAGGGCGCCACGGCGCCCTCTGTTGTTTGACCGTGGCTGTAGGCTCAGGGAGTGGGCAGGCTCTGGGTACGGCAGAAGGTGAGGAAGCGGCGCAGGGCCGCGGAGTGGAACTTCTGCTTGTGCCAGACGAGGGATAGCTGGCGAGGGAAGGTCTGGCTAGGGGTGAGCGCCACCAGGCGGCCGCTGTGCAGCCGATCGGAGACCGCGAGGCGGGAGATAAAGGAGATGCCGAGCCCCTTCTCCACCGCCAGCATCACCGCCTCCAGGGTGTTGAGCTCGAGCCCCGCCTGCCAGCGCGGCAGCCTGGGCTGGATCTGCTGCTCGAACTGCTCGCGGCTCCCTGATTGGGGCTCGCGCAGCACCCAGGTTTCGCCTGCGAGCAGGGAAAGGGGCAGATCCCGCTGCCCCGCCAGGGGGTGCTGGGGCGGGGCTATGATCAGCATCTCGTCTTCAAGCCAGAACTCGCTCACCAGCTCCGGGTGATGGTTCTCCCCCTCGATGAGAGCCAGATCCAGTTCGAAGTGGGCGAGGGAGTGGCACAGCAGGTGGGTGTTGGCGATGGTCACTCTGGGGGCGGCGCCCAGCTCCTGGGCGCCGCCCGCCAGCAGACTGGGCAGCAGGTAGTTGCCTATGGTCTGGCTGGCCCCCAGGCGCAGCTGGCCGCTCGGCTCGGCATCCGGACTGAACAACTGCTCTATCTCCTGCATCCGGGTCAGCAGCTCCTCGGCGGCCGGTTGCAGCAGGCGCCCCTCGCTGTTGAGCTGAAGCCTCGGGTGCACCCGATCGAACAGGGGCGTGGCGAGCTGGCGCTCCAGCTCCTGCAGCGACTGGGAGACGGCCCCCTTGCTCAGGCAGAGTTCATTGGCGGCGCCCCCCAGGTTGCCGTGGCGGGCGATGGTGGCAAACACCTTGAGTTGTTGCAGGGTGAGCTTCATATCGTTTGATTTTCCTAAACGCTAAGTTCAATTCATTTAGATATCGTAAACGATAGACCCCCTTTATCCTATGCCCATCGTCATCATCAAGAGGGTATCCGCCATGATCGCAAGAACCCGCCGCTCCCTGGCCGCCGCCCCGACCCCCATGGCCGGTCTGGCTCTGGGGATCGCCAGCCTCGGCTGGTGCTGGGAAAATGCCGGTCAGTTCGATGGCCGTCTGCAACTGCTGGGGGCCGCCATCGCCGCCGTGCTGCTCCTCGTCCTGACCTTCAAGTTCCTGATCCACCCGCGCCTGCTGTGGCAGGATCTCGCCCATCCCGTGGTGGGCAGCGTGGTGCCCACCTACGCCATGGGGACCATGGTGGTCTCCAAGGCGGTCGGCCTGCTCGCCCCGACGCTGGGGCAGGGGCTCTGGCTGTTTGCGGTCATCGTCCACCTCGTCTTCCTCGCCACCTTCGTCTGGCACAGGGCCAAAGCGTTTGAAATCCATCACATGGTGCCGAGCTGGTTCGTGCCGCCGGTGGGGATCATCGTGGCTGACGTGGCCTACCCGGGCGGTCCCTTCGCATCCCTGGCCACCGGCCTGCTCTGGTTCGGCATGGCCTGCTACGGCCTGATGCTGCCGCTGATGCTCTATCGCCTCATCTTCAGCCACGAGGTGCCGGATGCCGCCAAGCCCACCATCGCCATCCTGGCCGCCCCGGCGAGCCTGTCGCTGGCCGGCTACCTCACCGTGAGCCAGGATCCCTCCCTGCTGCTGGTGGCGGTGCTGCTCGGGATTGCCGTGCTGATGACCGGCATCATCTACCTGGCCTTCATCAAGCTGCTGCGCCTGCCGTTCTCGCCGGGTTACGCCGCTTTCACCTTCCCCCTGGTGATCGGGGCCACCGCCCTGTTCAAGGTGAGTCACCTGCTGTCGCAGTGGCCACAGGCGGCCCGCTATGCCGAGCAGCTCCATCAGCTGGCCTATCTGGAGCTGGGGGTGGCCACCCTGGTAGTGGGTTACGTGGCCCTGCGTTACCTGATGTTCTTCCTGCCGGTCATGCAGGATGACCTGACGGGGCAGCCCGCACGCCGCTAGGCACAAGGTTTTCTTACCCCCTTGTCATCGACCCCGCCCGTGCGGGGTCTGCCGTTCGTGATGCAGTGACACAGAGGGGAATCAAATGAAGCAGATTAATTTTGTCAATCCGTGAAGTGGCTTAAATAGTTGCCCATACAGGCGACATTCAGTTGGCGTTAACTGGTAATACCTGTCACGATGCGCGCCACTTTATCTTCCCATTGTTTTGTCGTGCCCCATGTCCTCATCTGATCCCGTGTTTGACGCCCGATTCCAGCCTCGTCTGCTGCACCCCCGTTACTGGTTGAGCTGGCTCGCCCTCGGCGCCATCGGTGTGCTCGCCTTCGTTCCCCCGCGCTGGCGGGATCGCCTGGCCGATGCTCTGACGCCCCTGGTATGCGCCATCTCGAAGAAGCAGATCTACATCGCCAGGACCAACCTCGCCATCTGCTTCAAGGAGAAGAGCGAGGCCGAGCGGGAGGCCATCCTGATGACCTCCATCCGGGTCGGCCTCAAGAGCCTGCTGGGCTTTGGCGAGTTCACCTGGCGCAGCCCCGCCCACGTGATGGGGCGGATCCAGGTCAGCGGCTGGGAACATATCGAGGCGGAGCAGGCCGCTGGCCGACCGGTGATCCTGGTGGTGCCCCACAGCTGGCCCATCGACGCGGCGGGCTACTACTTTGCCCAGCGGGGCCTGCCCATGTGCACCATGATGAAGAGCGCCCGCAACCCGGTGTTCGACTGGCACATCAACGGCGCGCGGGCCCGGCACGGCTGCCGCGTCTATGAGCGCAGCGCCGGCATCAAGCCGGTGATCAAGGCGGTGAAATCCGGTCTGAGCTTCTTCTATCTGCCGGATCAGGATCACGGCCGGGAGGCAAGCCTGTTCGCCCCCTTCTTCAACCACCCCAAGGCGACGTTGCCGGCCCTGCCACGGCTGGTGAAGCTGACCGGCGCCCGGGCCCTGCCGGTGCTGGCCTGCTATGACGAGCAGGCGCACGGCTACCGGTTGGAGGTCGAGGCTCCCTACGCCGACTACCCGAGCGGGGATCTGATGGCGGATACCTGCCGCATGAACGACAGCGTGGAGCGCCAGCTCTGCCGCCACCCGGGCCAGTACATGTGGTTCCTCAAGATCTTCGACACCCGTGAGGATCAGGTGGGGCCGGATGGCCTCTACGAAGAGGGGATCCGGCGCATCCGCCGGGGCCTTGCTCCTCACCCCTGAGCCTTGCGCTCACCCGGTGCAAAAATGTGGCCCCAAGCGGGCCACTTTTTATTTCTAACTTGTCTGATCAGTGACTTGGCGCGGGGGCGCTGTGCAGGGCAGGGTAGAAAAAGTTGTCAGGATCACTAAAATGACGCTCTGTTTTGATGATTCGATGGCGACCATGTCCGCACAAGATCCGGTGTTTGACACCTCTTTTCATCCGCGCCTGCTGCACCCCCGTCTGTGGGGCAGCTGGCTGGCCGTCGCTCTGCTCTCCCTGCTGGCCTGGGTGCCGGCAAGGGCACGGGACAAGCTGGCCGACTACCTGGCCCCCCTGCTGCTGCGCGTCTCCAGGAAGCAGGCCTACATCGCCGACACCAACCTCAAGATCTGCTTCCCCCATCTCGACGAGGCGGGCCGTCAGGCCCTGCTGCTGAAATCCATCCGGGTGGGGCTCAAGACCTTCCTGGGCTTTGGCGAGCTGACCTGGCGCAGCCCCGACTTCCTCAAGGGGCGCGTCAAGGTGAGCGGCTGGGAGCACGTGGAGGCGGAGCGGGCAGCCGGTCGCCCCATGATCTTCGTGGTGCCCCACACCTGGGCGGTGGACATGATTGGCCGCTACTTCCCCCTCCAGGGGATCAAGATGTGCACCATGATGAAAAGCCCCAAGGATGCGGTGTTCGACTGGTACATCAACCGCGAGCGCAGCAAGGGTGGGCGTATCTACGAGCGCAGCGTCGGCATCAAGCCCGCCATCAAGGCCCTGCGCAGCGGCGACAGCTTCTTCTATCTGCCGGATCAGGATCATGGCCGGGAGGCGAGCATCTTCGTGCCCTTCTTCGGCCACCCCAAGGCGACCCTGCCGGCCCTCCCCAAGCTGGTGAAGCTGACCGGCGCCCGGGCCATGCCTATCCTGGCCTGCTATGACGAGGATGAGGGCTGCTACCGGCTCGAGGTGGAGCCGCCGTTCGACCCTTATCCCACCGCTGATCTGGAGGCGGATGTCAACGCCATGAACCGCACCGTGGAGCAGCAGCTCGGCCGCTTCCCCGAGCAGTACATGTGGTTTCTCAAGATTTTCGAGACCCAAGCGGATAACGAAGGGGAGGATGGCCTCTACGAAGAGGGGATCCGGCGCATCCGCCAGGGGCTGCCCCCCGAGCATTGAACCACAGGGTTCCCTTGCGGGTCGTTTTGACAACCAGGGAGAGGTGGTTGGCGCGGGGCATACCAGGCCACTCCCGGCAAGTGGCCGGTGGGGGACCAAAGCGGGGCCCTGTCTGGCCTCCCGTCATGTGCAAACAGGCGCAAACAAGGTGCAAACAAGGTGCAAATAAGGTAAAAGGGCGGTCATGAAAATTCCAAATCGAATCCAACCTCTGGTTGATGACGGCCTGGTAGACGATGTCATCAGCCGGCTGATGAGCGGCAAAGAGGCCGACGTCTATGTGGTGCGCTGCGGCGACGAGATCCGCTGCGCCAAGGTCTACAAAGAGGCGTCAAAGCGCAGCTTCAAGCAGGCCGTGGTCTATCAGGAAGGGCGACGGGTGCGCAGCAGCCGCGATGCCCGCGCCATGGAGAAGGGCTCCAAGTACGGTCGCAAGCAGCACGAAGAGGTGTGGCAGAACACCGAGGTGGATGCCCTGTTCAAGCTGGCGGCGGCCGGGGTGCGGGTGCCCAGGCCCTATGTCTGCCTCGATGGCGTGCTGCTGATGGAGCTCATCACCGACGCCGACGGCAACGTCGCTCCCCGTCTCAACGACGTGGCCCTGACCCGTGAGCAGGCTCTGGTGGATCATGGCAAGGTGATCCGCTACGTGGTGCGCATGCTCTGCGCCGGGCTCATTCACGGGGATCTCTCGGAGTTCAACGTGCTGGTGGATGAAGAGGGGCCCGTCATCATCGACCTGCCCCAGGTGGTGGATGCCGCCGCCAACAACCAGGCCAGGGCCATGCTGGAGCGGGACGTCAACAACATGCGCAACTACTACGGCATCTATGCTCCCGAGCTGCTCAAGACCCGTTATGCCAGGGAGATGTGGGCCCTGTTCGAAGATGGCAAGCTCGGCCCGGAAACCGAGCTGACCGGCCTGTTCGAGGAGAGTGCCGAGGCCATCGATGTGGACGGGGTGCTGCACGAGATCGAGAGTGCACAGGAAGAGGCCATGGCCCGTCGTGCCAGGCTGAAGGCCGAGCAGGAAGAGGAGTTCTGATGCGCACTTGAGGCGCGCCTCCTGTCTACTTTCCTTGTGTCAGGGCACCGACCTCTATCAGGCTGGTTGTGCAAAGGGGTTGCAATGACGAGAGGGGCTATGTGCCCCTCTTTGTTTAAGTGGTGGATCAGCCGGGAACATGGTTGCCACTTCACAAGCTGGCTCCGCAAGTCTGCCTGCTGGTTCGGCGTGCAACCACAAACACCAGTGTACACACGGCGATCGGCACCAGAAAATCCACCACACTCCCCAGTTCCCAGACGCTGGGATCGAATCCTCCCCACCAAGGCATGTTGATCCTTCGCCCCTGCCCGAACAGCGCTATCCATCTATATTCTGCCTGTGTCTGCTCTCGTGCGACAAACCATATGCACCCCATGAGGCCGCCATATCCCCAGTGCCCAAAGCGGTATCCGAAGAGTATCTGGACGGAGACAGCTGCGCTGGCGTGATAGAAGGGTGATAAATCCATAAACAATCCTTGCTGCTCACCAAGAACGCCCGCTACCGGCCGTGTTGAAACGATCGATTCCACGTCTGGCAGGTCTGCAGGCAGCTCTCGATTCGATATGTGCCGTTACGGTAAGTCTGTCTTGTCGGGCTCAGAGCCCGGCAAGGGGCGGAGCGACTAGGCGCGGCCCAACGTAACCCACCACCTCGCCGAAGCGGGGGTGTCCGCTCTCCCAATCCAGGGCGGCGGTGCGAATGGCCTCGGGGCTGAAGCTCACGAAGTTCCACCAGATCTGCAGCGGCTTGGCCAGGGGCTCGCCGCCGATGAGCAGCAGGCGGGTGTCTGGGCCGAGTGCCACCTTCAGCGCCCGGGTGCCCGGTGGCAGATAGAGGAGCTGCTCTGGGGCGAGCGCTTCCCCTGCTATGGTCGCCTCTCCCTGCAAGGGGAAGAGCCCGTGCTCGAAGGCGGGATCCAGGGAGAGGGTGATTTCTCCCCCCTGTGGGGTGTGCAGATCCAGCCCCAGGATGGGGGAGAAGTGCAGGGTGGGGGCGCGCTGGCCGCTGTGCTCGCCGATGAGCAGGGTGAGATCGATCCCCTCTTGCTGCCAGCGGGGGAGTCTCGGGTAGTGATCGAAGCGGGGCGGGGTGTGCTGATCCGCCTCGGGCAGGGCTATCCAGAGCTGGGCGGCGTGCAAGTCGGGGTGGCCGGCCAGGGACTCCTCGGTGTGGGCTATGCCCCGTCCGGCGGTCATCAGATTCACCTGGCCCGGGCGGATCACCTGCTCGCTGCCCAGGCTGTCCCGGTGGAGGATCTCCCCCGCCAGCATCCAGGTGAAGGTCTGCAGGGCGATATGGGGATGGGGCCCCACGTCCAGCCCGGGGGCGTCGGGGGCGAAGCGGGTCGGCCCTATGTGGTCGAGAAAGCACCAGGGCCCTATGGTGCGTCGCTCCTTGACCGGGAGGGCGCGGGCCACCGGGATGCCGCCCACATCGGTGAGGCGGGAGGAAATACGTTGCCACTGTTGCGTCATGTCGTGCTCCTTGCAATGGGTTGATGGCGTATGGGTTTTCGCCCTAACGGCGGCGGATCCCCGGGAAGCTTCTCATGGGGGCGAAGCCGGGTCTTATCGCCGGTCTGACGGTGGGGGTGCGCACCGGCGTGGTCATGGTGCGAGGGAGGTGGGGTCTGGCATCCACCTTGGGCTGAGTGGAGGGGGTCAGCAAAGCGTTGTCGGCCTTGGGTAGCGCCCCGGGGGCTAGCAGGCCATTCTCGGTCCTGGGGAGAGTGCCGCCTCTGTCGTCCAGCGGTGAGCGGGGGGAGTTGCCCGGGTTGCTGATGCTGGGTCTGTTCTGCCGGTTGTCACGCAGCGCCTGTTGCTGCGCCGGCGTCATGGCATGCCAGCGGCTCGCCAGATCCCCTCGCAGGGCGGCTACGTCTGGCTGGCCAGGGTTCTCCTGCCAATCCTGATACTTCTCCCTGATCTCTTGCTGGCGCTCCGGATCGAGCCCGCTCCACCACTTCTTGATCAGCTCGTCGAACTCCCCCTGGTTGTCGCAGCACCAAGGGTAGTAGTCGTCCCAATAGTAGTAGTAATCCTGATACCACCAGGGGGAGGGGACAGGCCCCCGGGCGCCCTGGCCGGTGTCCGAGCTGCTGCAGGCGCCAAGGCCCAGGGCCAGCAGGGGAATAAGGAGGGCGATGCGCATGATGCTCCAAGTGCCATGAAAGGACGCAATGGACGGATGATAGCCTGACTATGCACCAATCCGGCCGCAGATGGCAGACCCAACCCCCATAAGGCGCCAGGCCGCCCCATGACGCGGGGGAATTGCGGCCGAGCACTGTATGAACGTACAATAGTCTCATCCCAAGGCCGACCCCCTATTCTTCATGACTGCGACCCAGCCCCCCGTTCCCGCCACCCCGCCGCTCGACGGTTTTATCCTGACCCGCCACGGTCGGGACGTGCGTGGCCGCAACGGGCAGGCTACCACGACCGAAATCGTGATGTGGCTCTGGAGTGCCCAGGGGCCGGTGCGACTGGTGGTGCCGGGGCAGGAGCCGGTCTTCTTCCTGCCACAGAGCCATATGGCCGAAGCCGCTGAGTTGTTCAAGGGCGCCGGAGTGAGCGGGCGGTTTCGCCGCCTGCCCATGCACACCTTCGATGGCCGCCCTGTGGTGGGCTGCTATTTTGCCACCCTGAGCGCCTTTCACCGTGCCATCGAGCTGCTGCTCATTCGCGGGCTGGAGCACTTCGAGGCGGATATCCGGCTGCCGGAGCGCTTCCTGATGGAGCGCTTCATCACCGCCGGCGTGCGTTTCGATGGCCGGGCGGTAAAAAAGGGGGGTAGGCAGGGCTACTGGGAGGTGAACGAGGCACGCTGCGCGCCCCAGGCGGTGATGCCGACTCTCTCCTGGGTGTCGCTGGATGTGGAGTGTGCCATGGACGGGGCGCTTTTCTCGGTCGGTCTTTACAGCGAGCAGGATGCGCGGGTCATCATGATAGGCAACCCGGAGGCGGATGCCGACAGCTGGGGTACTCAGGTCGAGTGGGTGGCGGACGAGAGCGCCCTGCTCGGCGCGCTGGAGAGCTGGTTCACTCTGCACGATCCGGATCTGGTGATCGGCTGGAACGTGGTGAACTTCGACTTTCGCCTGCTGCTGCGCCGCGCCGAACTGGGCAAGCGGCGGCTGCGGCTGGGGCGAGGGCGCGAGCTCTGCTTCTGGCGCTCGTCGCGGGGGGATCCCCAGACCGGCAACGTCATCATCCCCGGGCGCATGGTGCTCGATGGCATAGATACTCTCAAAAGCGCCACCTGGCAGTTTGCCAGCTACAGCCTGGATGCGGTGGCCAGCGAGTTGCTCGGTCGCGGCAAGGATATCGAGGACGTGGCGAACCGGGGGGAGAAGATCACCGAGCTGTTCCACTCCGACAAGGAGGCGCTGGCCCGCTACAACCTGGAAGACTGCAAGCTGGTGTGGGAGATCTTCGACTACTGCCACCTCATCCCCTTTGCCATAGAGCGCGCCTCCCTCACTGGTCTCGAACTGGACCGGGTGGGGGGCTCGGTGGCGGCCTTTACCAACCTCTACCTGCCGCGGCTGCATCGCGGCGGCTACGTGGCCCCCAATCTGCCCGCCGACGGGGGGCTGGCGAGCCCCGGCGGCTATGTGATGGACTCCAAACCAGGCCTCTATCGCCACGTGCTGGTGCTCGATTTCAAGAGCCTTTACCCCAGCATCATCCGCACCTTCTGCATCGACCCCATGGGGCTGGTGGAGGGGTTGCAGCACCCCGAACAGGCCATTCCCGGCTTTCGCGGCGCCCTCTTCTCCCGCGAGCGGCACTTCCTGCCTGACCTTATCGCCACCCTGTGGGCGGCGCGGGATAGGGCCAAGGCGGCCAGCAACAAGGCGCTCTCCCAGGCCATCAAGATCATCATGAACTCCTTCTACGGCGTGCTGGGATCGGGGGGCTGCCGCTTCTATGATCCCAGGCTGGCATCATCGATCACTTTGCGTGGTCACAGCATCATGCAGCAGACCCGGGAGTGGATAGAGGCCAAGGGGTTCGAGGTGATCTATGGCGACACCGACTCCACCTTCGTTCACCTGAACAGGGAGACCAGCCCGCAGCAGGCCGAACAGATAGGCCGCGAGCTGGCCACCATGATCAACGACAACTGGACGGCGCTGATCAGGCGCGAGTTCGATCTGCCCTGTTATCTCGAGATCGAATACGAGACCCACTACCGCCGCTTCCTGATGCCGACCATCCGCGGGCTGGAGAAGGGGAGCAAGAAGCGCTATGCCGGCCTGGTCGGCGGCGAGGGGCAGGAGGGGAGTGAGCAGCTGGTGTTCAAGGGGCTCGAATCTGTGCGCACCGACTGGACCATGCTGGCCAAGCAGTTTCAGACCCGCCTCTATGAGCTGGTGTTTCACGATGAAGATCCCAGCGGCTATGTGCGAACCATGGTGGATGAGACCCGTGCTGGCCTGCACGACGATCTGCTCATCTACCGCAAGCGGCTGCGCCAAAAACTCGAGGAGTATCAGAAGAACGTGCCGCCCCACGTGCGGGCGGCGCGCCTGGCGGACGAAGAGAACCTGCGCCGCGGCTTGCCCCAGCGCTATCAGCACAGGGGCACCATCGCCTATCTGATGACCCTCAACGGCCCAGAGCCGCTGGAGTACAGGCGCAGCGCCATCGACTACGAGCACTACATCGACAAGCAGCTGAGGCCGATCGCCGACGCCATCCTCCCCTTCATCGGCGAGTCGTTCGACCGTATCTGCGGCCAGCAGCTGGATCTCTTCTAGCGAGGTAGTCCCCGCAGCCGGGGCTGATCCGGGTCAGGATGACCGGGAGGGCAGGGCAACGTCAGAATGCAAAAAACCCGCTCAAAGAGCGGGCTTTTCAAATTTGGTGCGTCCTAGTGGATTCGAACCACCGACCCCCACCATGTCAAGGTGATGCTC
>ERZ724518.526-NODE-526-length-16493-cov-10.839518_pt1 | contig 16493 bp, 14 predicted proteins | sample MGYA00376051_ERZ724518 | MGnify/ENA primary metagenome ERZ724518 (study PRJEB28724, sample SAMN07190885) | wastewater metagenome | isolation source: influent of sewage treatment plant in Hong Hong | place: Hong Kong | collected 2016-03-17 ... | reverse complement strand
GTAATCATCATCATTGGCATTCCACCAAGTTGTGCATAAGCTGCACTTGTAGCAAAGTTTGTTGCACCTGGGCCAAGAGTTGATAAACAAACTCCAACTTTTCCTGTTAATCTTCCATAAGTAGCTGCCATAAATCCAGCACCTTGCTCATGTCTTGTTAAAATAAGTTTAATATTTGAAGTTCTAAGTGCGTCAAGAAAATCAAGATTTTCTTCACCTGGAATTCCAAAGATATACTCAACACCTTCGTTTTCTAATGCTTTTATAAATAATTCTGATGCGTTCATGTTTATTACTCCATTCAATTTTTTAAAAATTTACACAAATGATATTTAAATATCCATTGATAATTCTTTTATCTTATATTGATTATTGAAAAAAATATAAATTTATGTATATTTTTACACAAATTTTGATATTGAGGATTAAAATTTATGATTTTGATAAGATGTTTCTTAAGTTTATATCAAATTAATGAAAATTTTTATACTATCTTCCAAAATTCTAATAAAGTTAGGTTTCTATGATTTCAGAAAAATTAAAAAATCTTGATAATTTGAATTCTATAAATTTTGAAACAATTTTTACAACAACAAGTAGCGATTATAAATTTGAAATATCAATGTTAGCAGTGTGTTGTTCTTTTTTTATCTCATTTTTATTGATTACTTTTTGTTATGTTTCAGCTTTAGAGTTGATTCAAATACAACTTATCACATTTTTAGGAATTTATCTTTTTTTTATAAATTTCAAGAATCTTTTTATAAAAGTTCTTCCAAAAAACTATAAAAATCAAATAGCTTCAAAAAATGCACAAAATCAATTTTACAATTTAAAACAAAATAGAAAAAAACAAAACATAATGTTTTTTATAAGCTTTGAGGAAAAATATATTGAAATTATTACAGATGATGAAATATCAAAAAATATCCCAAATAGCCATTGGCAAAATATTATTGATGAATTCGTTATTAGTATAAAGGAAAATCAATTATTAAGTGGCTATGAAAAAGCTATCTTAGCTTGTAATTCAATATTAATTGAAAAGTTTTCAAGTAATGAAAGTGAGACAAAATGAATAAAATTCTACTAATTTTACTTCTTAATTTTACTTTCTTAAATGCAGATATAACTCAATATTTTCCAAAACAAGAAGGAAATATAATAGACCAAGAAAATCTTCTATCACAAAATGTAAAAAATGATATAAATTCTATATTACAAGATCATCAAAAAAGAAAATCAAATCAAATTATAGTTGTAATTTTAAAATCTCTAAATGGTTACAAAATAGATGATTATTCAAATCAACTAAAAAAATATTGGAAATTAGAAGATAAAAATGTATTAGTTTTGATTTCAATGCAAGAAAAACAAATAGAAATAAATGTTTCAAATGAACTGAAAAATAGAGTTAATAGTGATATATCAAATGAAATAATAGAATATACAATAAAACCAAATTTCAAAGCAAAACAGTATGAATTAGGGACTTTAAAAGCCATCAATGAAATAATATTAGCTTTACAATATGAGTATATTCCAAAAACCAATAAAGTAGATTTCTCAACAAATAATTATATTTTATTTATCACTTTTCTTTTTTTTATAGTGCTATTTTTATTTATATTTATAAATTCTATTTCAAGAAAAAATATGTTTATTTACAAGATTTCAAAATCTTTTACTTACTCATTATTTATAGGATTTATTGCTTTACTTATCTCAAAAATATATACTTTAAACTATTTAATAATTTTTAGCTCTGTTTTTATTTTAACTTTTTTAATTTGCTATTTTTTTATAAAAGAATTTAAAAATACTTCATTAAATGAGAATTTAAAACATAATTTAAACTCAGATAATTTCGAAACTATCTTGAATAAGTTGAATACTATTTCTAAAGATGCAACTTTAAATAGAAAAGAATTTTTAAAACAACAACAAGGAAACGCAAATGCAAATTGGTAAAAAAACAGTAATATTTGATTTAGATGGAACATTAATTGACTCCCTTGAAGATATTGCGGTTTGTATGAATCAAGTGTTAGAAGAGTTAAATTTACCTACTCATAAAATAGATGATTATAAATATTTTGTAGGTGGTGGAATATCTATTTTAGTAGATAATGCTTTAACTGGTTATTCACAAGATATAAAAGAAGAAGTTACAAAAAGATTTAAAATTATATATGACCAAAAACTTCATTTAAAAACAAAAGCTTATGATGGAATTTATGAGTTACTTGATGAACTTGTAAAATTGGATTGTAATATAGGAATATTATCAAACAAACCCCATGAATTCACTATTGCTTATGCAAACTCTTTATTTCCAAAATACAATATAAAAGAAGTTCACGGGCAAAAAAGTGATATTCCTAAAAAACCAGACCCAATAGCAGCAATTAAGATAGCAAATAGTTTTAATACGCCTTGCAAAGAGGTTTATTTTGTGGGAGATACAATGGTTGATATGCAAACAGCTGTTAATGCAAAAATGATTGGTGTTGGAGTCTTATGGGGATTTAGAGATGAAAAAGAATTATTGGAAAATGGTGCAACTTTTATTATCAAACACCCCTTAGATTTATTAAAAATAATTACTAAGAGCTAAAAAATAATTTTTTTTTAAAATATAGTTTTAATAAAAGAAATAATAGAATCTTTTAAATTTACAACTAGATTTTATTGTAAAAAATATGGCTATAATTTAGCTTTTATTGGTGGAGTAATAATATGAATTTTAAAAGTATGAAAATCGTTTCTGTTGATGACAATCAAAATAATCTTTTTTTAATCGAAGCTATTTGTTCTGATATGGGTTTAACTGTGAAAAGTTTCGATGATTCACTAAATGCACTTGTTTATTGTTTACAAAATGAAGTCGATATGATTCTTGTCGATTTTATGATGCCCAATTTAAATGGTCTTCAATTTATAGAAGAGTTTAGAAAAAATAAAAAACATATTCCTATTATTATGATTACTGCTGTTGGTGATGACGAAAATGTTCATAAAAAAGCTTTTGACTTAGGAGCAAATGATTTTTTGAATAAACCTGTAAATGCAGTAATATTTCAAGCAAGAATTCTAAATTTATTAACCAACCATCAAAACCGAATTTTACTTGAAGACAGAGCTAAACTACTTCAACAAGAGGTTGAAAAAGCTACAAAAAGTCTTGTAGATAGAGAGCATGAAACTCTTCAAATTTTAGGTAAAACAGCTGAATATAAAGACCCCGAAACTGCTTCTCATGTTGCAAGAGTTGCAAAATATTCAAAACTTTTAGCAAGAGAGTATGGACTAAGTCAAAAAGAGCAAGATATAATTTTTTATGCAGCACCTTTTCATGATTTAGGTAAAGTTGGTATTGAAGACAAAATCCTTTTAAAACCTGGAAAACTTGATGAAGATGAGTTTAAGATTATGAAAACTCATGCCCAAATAGGTTATGAAATATTAAAAGATTCAAAAAGTGAATATCTTCAAGCAGGAGCAGTAATTGCTCTTACACACCATGAAAAATGGAATGGAAGTGGTTATCCAAATGCCTTAACTAGTGAAAATATTCATATTTTTGGAAGAATTGTTTCTATTGCTGATGTTTTCGATGCACTAACATCTTTTAGACCATATAAAAAAGCTTGGTCTTTTGAAGAAGCCTTAAAATATCTTGATGATAAAAGTGGAAAAGATTTCGATCCTAAAATGGTAGAAATTTTTAAAAATAAAATTGATGAAGTAAAAGAAATATATAACTCTTATTTAGAAGAATAAATGAACATATTAAGAAAATTTTTATCCATATTTTTAAACCCATTTATTGGTCCAGTTTTTGTAGTATCAATAGCTTTATCATTTTTATGTTTTATGTTGATTTCTAATTTCTCATCTGATACAAACACTGTTATATTAACAAATTCTCAAATATTAATGATGTTAGCTTTGATATTATTTATAATATTAAGCCTAATGATTCACTATACTGTTATGTCAATGAAAAACAATAAAAACAATGAAATTAAAAAACAAAAACTTGAACAAGAAATAGAAAATAGAACTATCGAATTAAAAAATAGTATCAAACTATTAAATCAATATAAACTTGCAGTTGATTCAAGTGCAATAGTATCAAAAACTGATAAAAACGGAAGAATTACATATGTTAATGATGAATTCATAAAAACTTCTAAATATACAAAAGATGAACTAATAGGGAAAAATCACAATATTATAAGACATAAAGATATGCCAAAAGAGATTTTCAAAGATTTATGGCAGACTTTAAAAGAAAAGAAAATATGGAAAGGTGAAATAAAAAATAGAGCAAAAGATGATAGTGTTTATTATGTTACAACAACTATCGTTCCAATTCTAAATATACATGATGAAATTGAAGAGTATTTAGCTATTAGACTTGATGTTACAAAAATTGTGGAAGCACAATTAGAAGCAAAAAAAGCAGATGAAGCAAAATCTGCATTTTTAGCAAATATGAGCCATGAGATAAGAACTCCATTAAATGCAATTATTGGCTTTTCTGCACTTTTAAGTAATGCTAAAGAGTTAGATACAAAAAATCAAAAACATGCAAAAATCATAAACTCAAGTGCAGAATCTCTACTATCAATAATAAATGACATTTTAGATGTTTCAAAAATAGAAAGTGGAAACTTTACATTAAATTATGAAGAAGTAAGTTTAGAATTTGTAAGTGAAAATGTAGTTGAACTTTTCTCAAAAAGAGCGATAGAAAAACATATAAAATTAATTTTTAATATAGATAACAAGTTACCAAAATGTGTATTTACAGATGGTATTAGATTAAAACAAGTCTTATCAAATCTACTAAGTAATGCTATAAAATTCACCAATAGAGATGGTAAAGTTCACTTAAATATTTCATGCCTTGAATCAGAAAATAGCAAAGTAAAAATACGATTTGAAGTTAAGGATAATGGTATAGGAATTCCAGCAGATAAAATTTCTACTGTTTTTAAACCATTTATACAAGTTGATAACAATGCAAATAAAGAGTATCAAGGAACGGGATTAGGTTTAAGTATCTGTTCTCATATTATAAAAGCTTTTGGTTCAAAAATAGAGATACAAAGTGAATTAGAAAAAGGAACAAATTTCTATTTTGATTTAGAATTTGATACCTGCTTAAAAAATTTTAGAGCAAATAAAACATTTTTAAATCATATAAACTTTAAAGTTCTTGACAATAGCGAGATTTTTGATTATTGTAAAAATTATTTGAGCCAATTTGGTACTATTAATGATGAATCAAAAGATGCTGATATATTAATTTTTAACTGTTCAAATAATAATTTAGAAAATTTAAATCCTCTAAGAGTTGAGTTTAAAGAGATTCCTAAATTATTACTTTATGAGTTTGAAGAAGATATTAATGATTTCGAATTATTAGACAATGAAAGAACTCTATGCTTACCATTTTATCCATCAAAATTAAATGATTCTATTGAAGAACTTTTACATAAAACTAAAATAAGAGAAGTAAATACGAAAGAGATTTCAAAAAATCATAAAGGAAATATTTTAGTAGCTGAAGACAATATTGCAAATCAAGAATTAATGGGTTATATTCTTGATAGTATGGGTATAGATTTTTGTATAAAAGAAAATGGTTTAGAAACAATAAAAGAGTTTAAGACGAACTCTTATGATTTGATTTTAATGGATGGTAATATGCCTGTAATGGATGGTATTACTGCAACAAAAGAGATTAGAACTTATGAAAAAGAGAATGGTTTGGTACACATCCCAATTATTGCATTAACAGCAAATGCAATAAAAGGAGATAAGGAGAGATTTTTAAGTTCAGGAATGAATAATTATCTTACTAAACCTATAAATGTAAATGATTTGAAAAAAATATTTGATTTATATTTGGAAAAATAATATAAATAAACCAATAAAAGGATACTAATTGAAAAATCTAACTATTAAATTTAAACTTATCTTACTTTTTATTGTAATAAAAATCATCCCTTTATTGCTTATTGCATATATTGCTTATGCAGGAGCTATTGGTTTAGAAAGTTATGTTCAAGAAAGTACGAGATTTCTTTTTAACAAAAATAAAGAGATTGTTTTAAACACAGCAAATGCTTCGATTGAAGATAGTATAAAAAATCTTGACAAAAAATCACAATATAGTTTAGAGAGATTCTCTTTTGATATTGCAAATAATATAGCTGAATTTTTATATGAAAGAGATAGTGATATTTTATTCCTTTCAAAATTAGATTTAAACTCTCAAACAATAGATAGTTTTTATACCAATAAGAAAAAAAGCATTATTATTCATGAACCTTATATTTATGAAGAACAAACAAATAATTGGGTTAGTACGCAAAACTTAGAGAAAATTCAAAGAGATAAAATAACTGCTGATTTAAAAGATAATGAAAAAGAGTTTAACTATACAGACCCTGTTCAATACAAAACAAAAACTATTCCTATTTACAAAGAAATTGTTTATTTTGATTTAGAAGGAAAAGAGATATATAAAAAATCTCAAATAAGTCAAACTTTAAAAGATATTTCAATCAAAAAAAATACATACATCAACTCTGAATCATATTTTCCTGAAATCGATAAGTTAAAAGAAGGAGAAATCTATGTTTCTGATGTTATTGGAGAATATGTAGGTTCTAAAGTTATTGGAAAATTCACAAAAGAGAAAGCTACAAAAGCAAATATTGAATTCAAACCTGAAGAGTATGGATATGCAGGAAAAGAGAATCCTGTTGGTAAAAAATTTGAAGGGATTGTAAGATTTATAACACCTGTTTACAAAAATGGTAAAAAAGAGGGATATATATCTTTGGCATTAGACCATACTCATATCATGCAATTTACAGAGACTTTTGACCCAACAAATATAAATCCTAAACAAAATATTTCTGATGCAGCAGCAGGAAATTACGCTTTTATTTGGGATTATGAAGGAAAAAGTATTGCTCATCCAAGACACTACTCAATAGTAGGATATGATAAAAATACAGGGCAACTTGCAATGCCTTGGTTGAGTGCTGATTTAGCTGAAAAATTTTATGCTTCAAATCAAGACATAAATACTTTTTTAAAAAACTATCCACCATTTGAAAACCAAAGTTTAGAAAAAAAACCAAATATGAAACAAGTTAAAGATGGTAATATTGGACTTGATTGTAGATATATAAACTTTGCACCTCAATGTCAAGGTTGGATGCAACTTACTGAAAATGGTGGTTTTGGTTCATTTGTAATAAATTGGAGTAATGTATGGAAACTAACAACTGCAGCAGCAATTCCATATTATACAGGTAAATACGCAAATTCAAAAAGAGGATTTGGGTTTGTTGCACTTGGAGCAAATGTTGATGAATTCCATGCAGCAGCAAATAAAACAAAAGCAAATGTTGATAAAATTCTTGAAGAACAAACTGGACAAATGGAACAAATTATCAACAACAATAGTTTTGAAATAAAAAAATTTATTGAATCGTTGCTAAATGAACTATCTATTGCAACACTTTTAATGGTTGTTTTTGTAATTGGAATTGCTGTATGGATTGCAAATTATATAACTTCTAAACTATCAAATATTTTATTAGGTACAAAAAAATTCTCACAAAAAGATTTTGATTATAGAATCCCTGTAACTTCTAATGATGAAGTTGGGAAACTTGAAATTGCTTTTAATGATATGGCGGGAGATATTAAAAAACTTATTAATAGCCAATACGAAGCTTTAGAAAAAGCTCAAAGAGCTGACCAAGCAAAATCTACATTCCTTGCGAATATGAGTCATGAAATAAGAACTCCATTAAATGCAATTATTGGTTTTTCTAATTTATTAACAACATCAAAAGAGCTTTCAGTTATAAACCAAAAACAAGCAAATATAATTCAAACTAGTGCAAATTCACTTCTTTCAATAATAAATGATATTTTAGATATTTCAAAAATAGAGAGTGGAAATTTTGAAATTTCAATGGAAAAAACTGATTTATACAATGTTAGTGAAAATGTAGTTGAGCTTTTCTCAAGTAAAGCAACTATGAAACATCAAAAACTGATTTATGATATGGATAACAAAATTCCATTATGTGTTATTACTGATAGCATTAGAATAAAACAAATTTTATCAAATCTATTAAGTAATGCTATCAAATTTACACCTGAACATGGAAAAATCAAAATCAAACTATCTTTATTGGAAAAAGAGAAAAATGAATCTACAATTAGATTTGAAGTTGAAGATAGTGGAATTGGTATCCAACAAGATAAAATAGAGACTATTTTCAGTCCTTTTATCCAAATAGATAATAAAGCTAATAGAGAATTTGAAGGAACTGGTTTAGGACTTAGTATTTGTTCTCATATCGTAAGCTCATTAGGTTCAAAAATAAACGCAAAAAGTGATGTTGGTTCTGGTTCAAAATTTTGGTTTGATTTGAAAGTTCAAAATTGTGAAGATAGTATTTCAAACAATAAGAATCTATGCACAAGTTTAAATTTTAAAGCTGAAGATACTGAAAGCAAGATTTTTCACTATGCAAAAAGATATTTAGCTATTTTTGGAACAATAAATCAAAAAGATGTAGATTGTGATGTTATTATTCACTGTTTTACAGATATACAAGATTTAGAGGATAAAAGAAAAACCTATGATAATAACCCTGTTTTAATACTATTTGAAAAAGAGTTTGATGCAATAAATATAGAGAAAAAAGCAAATGAAGAGATTATTTCACTACCTTTTTACCCATCAAAAATCAATGACTCTTTACAAGACTTATTGAGAAAAACAAATAAATGTCCAAAACAAAAAGAGATGAATTTAGGTGATAAAAAATTTAATGCAAAAATATTAGTTGCAGAAGATAATCTTGCGAATCAAGAACTAATGAGATATGTACTTGAGTCATTAGGAGTTGATGCTGTTATAAAAAATAATGGTTTAGAGACTTTAAAAGAGTATAAAACTAATAAATATGATTTAGTATTAACTGATATAAATATGCCTATTATGGATGGGGTTGAAGCCTTTAATCAAATTAGGGCTTATGAAAAAGAGAATAACCTTCCTAAAACTCCTATTATTGCAGTTACAGCAAATGCTATAAAAGGAGATAAAGAGAAATTCTTAAGTGTTGGAATGGATGGATATATTAGTAAACCAATAAATAGTGAAGAACTAAAAAATATTTTTAATACTTTCCTTGTGACAAAAGAGTTAATCGTTGAAAAACCAGAAGTTCAAAAAATAGAAATTCCTTCTTTAAATGATACTGTTAATATCAAAATTGATGAAGTAAAGATTGCCAATAAATTAGGAATAAATGAAAATATTGTAAGACTAATCATCAATAAATTTAAATCAGAAATAACTAAAGATTTAGAAGAATTAAGAGGTTTTATTGATAAAAGTGATGTTGAAAATATTTCACAAAAAGCTCATTATATTAAAAACTCTTGCTTAAATGTAGCACTTGATGAAGCTTGTGAAATATTAGAGCAACTTGAAGACAAGAGCTTGGAAGAGTCAAAAAGAAAAGAGTTGTTTACTCAACTAAATAGTCAATTAGGAAATTTTTAATAATATAATGCAGAAATCTATAAACCATACTTACTTAATTATATTATTGGCTATTTTATCATCTATCGCCCCTATGGGTGTAGATGCGTATTTACCATCAATTCCTGATATTGCAAACTCATTTAATGTAAATATTCATAAAGTTGAGTTGTCACTTTCTATATTCTTAACTGGTTTTGCTATAGGACAAATTTTTGGAGGACCAATATCAGATAGATATGGAAGAAAACTATCTTCTGTTTATGGACTTTTAGGTTTTTCATTCTTTAGTTTTCTTATCATTTTTAGTTCATCTATCTACGAATTATGGATATATAGATTTCTTGAAGCATTTTTTGGAGGAATAGTTGTAGTAAATGCAGCTGCTAGTGTAAGAGATAGATTTCATGGAGCTGAAGCTGCAAAAGTATTTTCTCTTATTGGAATGGTAAGAAGCTTAGCACCACTTCTTGCCCCTGCTATTGGAGCAGCTATAATTCACTTTTTCCCTTGGGAAGCAGTTTTTATATTTTTAACACTTTATTCTTTGGTTATTGCATTTTTTGTTTACAAAGATTTACCAGAAAGTTTTACTTATTCAAAACAAAAAATTATAGAATCATTTAAAATAGTTTTAACACACAAAGTTGCTATGAAAGCTATGATTACTCTTGGATTTAGTTTTGGTGGATACTTTATAATTATTGCAAAAAGCTCATTTATCTATATTGATTATTTTAAAATCTCAACAGATTTATTTCCACTATTTTTTGGTATAAATATCGTTGTTTTAATGATAATTATAAAAGTAAATATAAATTTACTTAAAAAATATAAAACCCTAGATATTATAAAAGTTGCTCTTTTAGTTCAAGTTTTTTCAGGTGTATTATTTATATTAAACTATGAAAACATCTCTATTGTTTCAACTGTTTTGATTATAGCCTTATATATGAGTATGATGGGATTTATTTTTGGAAATTGTATGGCACTAGCACTTGAACATTTTCAAAAAAATGCTGGAGTTGCATCAAGTGTTAGTGGAGTTTTACAGTTTGGATTAGGTTCTATTATCTCTTCACTAGCTCTTAGTTTTCATAGTGAGAATTTTTCTGTTATAGCTTTTAGTATTACTATCATTTCGATTATTTCTTTTTTAATTATGAGAACTTATAAGCAATCTTAGCCGATGGAATAAAGTTTTAATCTTCTAACAACCTCCATCTTGCTTAATAGTTATTAAGAAGATTGAGTGTTATATGTCAAATTCGATAAATGACTCTTCAACTTTTTCATATTTTGCAATAGAACAAGTTATTTTAGTTGCATTGTTATAATCTTTGAAAGCATCCATAAACAATTTTTGTAACTTCTCTACTTCCACTACTCTAAAAATAAAATATCCTAAAATCTCTGTTCCTCTTGAACCTGATTTTTCAATTCCAAAACTATCAAACTTCCAATCAACACCTTTTGAAAAGAAAAAAATTTCTGTTAATCTTTTTTCTAATTCTTCTCTTACTTGATTATTATATTCATTTAAGTGTACATAAAAAGCAACATTTGTATTGTATGGCGATTGTACTAATTTTTCTTGTTCAAAAACTACTGATTCTTCTATAATACTCATCAAATTTCCTCTTTTTATTATTAATCTACAAATAAAATAAGATTTTATTTGTAGATTAATAATTATAATAAACTTTTTTAAAATAAAGCTTGTAAAAATAAATTAAATACATTGTATAATTCCAGCGATTAAAATATAAAGGAAAATATTATGAAAAAAATCGTTTTAGCAACTGCATTATCTATTTGTTCTCTTCTAGCATTTGATATGGGAGGAGCTTTAAAGAATGTTGGTACAAATGTTGGAACATCTGCATTAAGTGGAAATACAGATAAAGCTTCACTTGCAAAAACAGCTGGAGAATCACTAGGTATAACTCCTGATGCTTTAGGTAGTCAATTAGCAAGTAGTGTAAAATCTACAAATGGTGCTGTTTCATCTATGGATAAAGCTAAAGAGTTATGTTCTCAAGCTTCAACTGTACAATCTTTTGCAAATATTAGTAGTGATATTGTTACAAAAGCTATCGCTATTTGTAGTGAAAAAGTTTTAGAAAAATAATTTTATAAAAAGATGAAGAAAAATTCTTCATCTTTTATCTATCCAATAAAGATTCAAAATGAACATAGAGTTTAGATTCTTACAAAAAGCTATCGCTGATAAAAACTATATAAATTTTACTTACGAAAATCAAAGTTATAAGAATGTTAAGCCTTTGAAACTTGATGAACAAAACAGAGTTCATTGTGATAAAGGTATTTTTGAGTTTGGAAAAATTGGGAAGTTAGTGGTTTTAAGAGAGAGGTTTTAAAGGCTTTCTCACTTTTCTTTTTAGTAAAGAAAAGTAAGCAAAAGAAAAGCGTTCGCGAAGTTCCAAAATAGCTAAAAAATAAAATGAAATCTTAAAATTTGAAAACTCGGCTAAAGCCTCAAACAGTTCAAATTTTTTAACAGATTTAATTTGATTTTTCTTAACGCTATTTTGAGAATGCTCACATTCTAATTCTTACTATATTTATTTTTTAAAATCTCATTTCCTAATTCCTCTAATAAATCATCATCTTGAAAATCATTATAAGTAATTAATATCATTGCAACTAAACCTTTTGCACTATTCAATAATAGAATAATTTCATCATCAGAAAATGTCTCACTAACAAATTTTCCATCTGCACTAAATTGTCTTGAAATTTGATGTATTCCTCCATGTGTCATATCATTTAAGAATTTCAAATTTTTTTCACATACTTTATGAAAAGAATCACTTTTTTCTTCTATATCTATATCTTTAGCAAGTTGCCAAGTTTTTTTAGGTTCATAATTTCCTTTACTAAATTTTTCTAAATCTTCTTGTGAAGAAACCAAATTAAACCAAATAGCTCTGTAAACAGTATCTAATAATGGTCTTAATAAAGTAAAAGCTGAACTATGCATTTTCATTTCAATTAGTTGTAGAATTGAACAAAAATGTTCCAATGATAAATTCAAAAATCCTGCAACTATTTTTTCTCTTAAATTATTTTTTTCTAATTGTCTTCCAATTAAAATTTCATAAATCCTACTAACATTTTTCATTGATTCTAAAATAAATTCATCTATCATAACTTCTCCTTAAAATAGTAAATTTTTGTAAAGGTCAAGGCTAGCAGTAAAAAATATTGTAGGAGTTTACTGTTGTAAATGACTAGAATATTTTTTACAATAACGCAGAGATTTGCAAAAAGAACTATTTCCCCTTTATTTAGCGATATTTCTTCCTGCTAAATACCCACTAGCCCACGCAAAGTGTAGATTAAAACCACCCCTATTTCCAACTATATCCAGAACTTCCCCTGCAAAATATAGATTTTTCACTAACTTACTTTCATAAGTTTTGTTATCTACCTCAAGCGTTCTCACACCTCCACCACTTGCTTCTGCATGACCGAAACCTTGTGTATCAATCACTTTTAGTTTCCATTGGTTTAGTTGATATGAGATTGCTTTTATCTGTTTTGCATTTATTTCACTTGCTTTTGTGTTTATATCTATTTTGCAAATATCAAGTAATACAGGTGCTATTTTGTTTGATACCATACCAGTTAATATATCAACAGCTTTTTGAGTTGGTAGGTTTTTAAATAGGCTTTGTATTTGGTCGGCTAAGTCATTTCTGTTTATTTTTGGGAAAAAGTTTATAGCTATTTTTACATCTTGATATGAGATTAGATTTAAAGTTGCTAGTTGAGAAATATCAAGTATTGCAAAACCTGAAACCCCATAACTTGTGAAAAGTACATCTCCAAAAATCTCTTGTTCCAAATTTCCATTTATAAACAAGCTTACATTACACTCTTTTTTTACACCTTGAAGTTTTCCATTGTAAGTATTGTCAGTTTGAAGTCCCACAAGAGATGGATATGTTGGATTAAAACTATGTCCAAATTTTGAAGCAAAGTTTAAACCACTCTCAGAGGCATTTAGTTGGGGAGCTGCACCTAAACCATTTGAGATTAGGACTTTATCATATTCTTTATACTCTTTTTCATCAGTTTTTACTACAAATTTATCTTCAATTTTTTCTATATCTTTTACAAAATGCTCACTAAAAATATTTACGCCCAACTCTTCTAAGCATAACTGTAAAAGATTTGTCACTGATTTTGCTTCATTTGAAAGGGGATATACTTTTCCACTCTCTTTTATATCAAGCAATAATCCTACTGTTTTGCAAAATTTTTCAAAAGCTTTGAAATCAAACTCTTTTAGTGCAAAATTTACAAAATCAGGATTTTCTCCGATGTAGTTTTTTGCTGTGATATTTGTATTTGAGATATTGCATCTTCCATTTCCTGAAGCCAATATCTTTTTACCTATACTTTTATTTGCATCAAATATGTCTATTTGCAAGTTTTTATTTAATCTCTTAGCAGTTATAGCAGCCATTATTCCAGCAGCTCCACCACCTATTATTGCTATTTTCAACTTTTTCCTTAAAATATTTTATTTGATTATAGCCAATAGACTCTTTTAGACTCTTTCAAATATAAGGAACAATTATTGCAACAATATCCCTAAATAAAGGATATTATAATGAATCCACAAAAAATTAAACGCTCAGTAGAACACCTAATAGAAAGAAAAGTACCTATATTTTTATGGGGACCTCCTGGTATTGGTAAATCTTCGATAATTGCTCAAATTGCAAAAGAAAAAGAGATAGCTTGTATAGATTTGAGGCTTTCACTACTTGACCCAACAGATTTAAGAGGAATTCCATTTTTTGATGCTGTTAATCAAACAGCTATTTGGGCACCAGCATCTTTTTTACCAGATGGTAGTATCAAAGAGGGAATTTTATTTTTAGATGGGCTTAATACGGCTGCTCCTATGGTTCAAGCTTCTGCTTATCAGTTAATCTTAGATAGAAAAATTGGTGAATACACACTTCCTGATGGATGGGCAATAGTTGCAGCAGGAAATAGAGAAAGCGACAAAGGTGTTGTTTTTCGTATGGCTGCACCTCTTGCAAATAGATTTATTCATCTTGATATGGAAGTAAATGTTGATGATTGAAGAGTTTGGGCTATGAACTCAAATATTGATTTATCTATTATCTCATTTATTTCATATAGACCAGATGCACTTTTTACATTTAATACCCACAGCGATTCAAAAGCCTTTGCAACACCACGAACTTGGGCTTATGTAAATGAGATATTATCATCTAATCCAGAAGATGATTTACTTATGCCACTTGTTAGTGGTGCTATTGGTGAAGAGTTGGCTGCTGCATTTTTAGGTTTTAAATCTGTAATAAAAGATTTACCAGATATAAATGGTATTTTTGATGGAACTATTAGTGAAACTCCAAAAGATGCTTCTGCTTTACATGTACTTTGTACGGCATTGACTTTACGAATTGATGAAGATACAAAAACAAAAGATTTAGAAAATCTTCTAAATTATACTTTAAATCTTCCAGGGGAGTTTGCTGTTATGATAATTCAAGACTTAAGACAAAGAAATATTGAACTTGATTATCTAAAATCTTGGCCTTTATGGATGAAAAAATTTAACACTTTGCTTAGATAAAATGACAGCAGATATTTTACTAACAAAAGCAAAAAGCCAACTAACAAGCAAATATCCATATTTTGGGATGTTAGCTTCAAGACTAAAACATGAAGCAAAAGAAGAGATAAGGTCTTATGCAAGTAATGGTGTAAGATTTTTGAATAATCCATCTTTTGTGGAAAATTGTAGTGTTGAAGAGCTATCTTTTGTTTTGACAAATTGTGTTATGCACCATATTTTAGCTCACCAACAAAGAAAGTTAAAAAGAAAAGGATTTTTATGGCAACTTGCAACTGATTTTGCCATTAATAATCTGCTTTTTAAAAATGGAATAAAAATCCCAAATGGTGCAAATTTTGATAAAAAATATAAAAATATGTATGCTGAAGAGATTTATGAAACTCTAAAAAAAGAGAGAATAGAGGCTGGACTTGATGCTTTTGAAGAGAGTGAAAATGAGAAGAATCAAGAAGAACAAGAGCAAAACAAATTTTCAAAAGTAAGAAATATAGAAGAAAATTTAGACGAAAGAGATGAAGAACAGTGGGAATACGCCCAAGCTTTAGCAAAGGAAGTTGCAACTAGAAAATCACTTATGCCTTTGGGGTTTGAAAGACTTGCAAAAAAAGTAGAAGCAAAAAATATAGATTGGAAATTTGAACTATACAACGCGATAAACCGTCATATGAGAAATAACTACGCTTTTATGCCACCAAATAAAAAACATCTTTACAGAGGTTTTGCCCTACCTTCACTCACAAGTGATACTTTGAGTTTAATAGTTGCCATTGATACATCTGGTTCTATTCGAGAAGAGATTTTGGGAGCATTTGTGGAAGAGTTTAAAACTATCATGCAAAACTTTCCAGCAGTAAATATCGAACTACTAATAGCTGATGCTAAAATACAAGGGGTTTATAGTTTTAGAAATGCTCAAGATATTGATTTCGCTCTAAGAGGTGGTGGAGGAACTGATTATCGACCAGTTTTTGACTATATTGATGCAAATTTTCCAATGTCTAGTATGCTTTTATATTTTACTGATGGGGATGGAATTTTCCCAAGAATTCCACCATCTTATGAAGTTCTTTGGGCATTGTCAAATAAAAAAGAGAGAATTCCTTTTGGTAGAGCTTTGGTGATTTTTTAGTTTAATAAAAAACAGCAAACCAAATCGTAGGTTCATCCAAACTAGTAAATTTAACCCTATGTTTTTCAAAAGCTTTTATATTCAAACAATCGCCTTTTTTTAATTCAACTTCACTATTC
>ERZ724518.525-NODE-525-length-16658-cov-6.595013_pt1 | contig 16658 bp, 10 predicted proteins | sample MGYA00376051_ERZ724518 | MGnify/ENA primary metagenome ERZ724518 (study PRJEB28724, sample SAMN07190885) | wastewater metagenome | isolation source: influent of sewage treatment plant in Hong Hong | place: Hong Kong | collected 2016-03-17 ... | reverse complement strand
TCAGACTTGTGGTATTCTTTTGTAAAAAAAAATAACGTATGAAAAAAAACCTTACTCTTTTGTTTTTGGCTTCAGCCTTGTTTTTATATGCTCAAATCCCGACCGGTTATTATAGTCCTGCAGAAGGAAAAACAGATGTAGCATTAAAAACTGCATTATTTAGTATTGTTGGTAGTCACACTGAATTATCATACGCAGGATTATGGACAGCATTTCAAACCACAGACAAGCGTGTGGACGGAAAAGTGTGGGATATATATTCTAACATAACCAATTATACTTTTGGAGCGAATCAATGCGGTAATTATAGTTTAGAAGGTGATTGTTATAATAGAGAGCATTCTTTTCCTAAAAGTTGGTTCAATGACGCAACACCGATGTACACAGACTTATTCCATTTATATCCATCAGACGGCAAAGTGAATGGGATGAGAGGTAATTTCCCATTTGGAGAAGTAGGGTCTGCTACATATCAATCAGCAAATAGTTATTCAAAACTTGGCAGTTGCTGTTACCCGGGATATTCAGGTACTGTTTTTGAACCAAACGATGAACTCAAAGGAGATTTGGCACGTACCTATTTTTATATGGTAACAGCTTATGAGGATAGGGTTTCAGGATGGAGTTCCGAACATTTGGATGGCACATCGTATCCGGCACTGAATGCCTGGAGTGTTGCTTTACTACTAAAATGGAATGCACAAGACCCTGTAAGTCAAAAAGAAATTGACCGAAACAATGCAATTTATACGAATTTTCAGCACAACCGTAACCCTTTTATTGATCATCCGGAATTTGCAGAATATATTTGGGGAACAAAGAAAGGTCAGGCTTGGTCTGAATCCGGTTCTACTTCACCTACCTTATTCTCACCTACATCCGGTTCTACGGTTGATTTTGGAACGGTTATCTATCAACAAACCACAACTAAAACAATTGTAGTATCTGGCATGAACCTTACAGGTGATTTAACCTTGAGCATAAGCGGAGCAGATGCTTCCTATTTCTCGGTACCTGTTACAACTATTCCAAAAGCAAGTGCACAAGCTGGTTACAGTCTTACTATCTCGTATAATGCTCCGGTAGTAGGAACGCACAATGCTATTTTAATCCTTTCTGGTGGAGGAATTACAGATGCAACAGTCAATCTGACTGCGACTGCAACTGCTACCAATTGTCAGAATTTGAATTTTTCTGCACCTTTCTCCTCTACGATGTCTCCATTTACACAATACAGCGTAACAGGAAGTCAATCATGGTATTGGAAAAGTTCGGCGTATGGAGTAGCTATGTCTGGTTATGTTAATTCTACAAGCAATGCAAATGAAGATTGGTTAATCTCTCCTTCCTTGGATTTATCTACCAGCAAAGATGTAGTATTAGCATTTGATCACACCATTAATAAAGGTGTAGTTACAAATATGCCAACTGAAAATACAGTGTGGATTTCAAACAATTATAGTAGTGGAAATCCTAATACAGCTATCTGGACACAACTTACTATTCCAACTTATCCGGCAGGAAACGACTGGACATTTGTAAATTCGGGCACGATCTCCATTCCGACTGACAAATGCCAATTAAATACATTTATCGGATTTAAATACATATCCACTACTGCAGCTAACTCAACTTGGGAAATAAAAAATTTGACAGTAAACGGAACTTGTATCTCATCTGCAGTTTACAATGCAAATAAAAGCTACAAGCACAAAGTCTTTTCAACAAATAAAAACATCAGTATCTCAAATCTTGAAAACGAAGATCTTGTCGTATATGATATTTGCGGAAAAAATGTATTCTCAAGCAGAAATTTGACAGGAGAAACTTCAATAAATTCACTTAATTCAGGTATATACATTATCAAAGCCGGAAATGAGATTTTGAAAGCAATGGTGAAATAATCATAATCAATTAAATTCGGCGTTGAAGAAAATAAGTCAGTTCAAACATATCATAAAACTTAATACGCTAACAACACGCGAAAAGGAGATACTACATTTAATTGCAAAAGGGAAAACAGATAAAGAAATTGCCGACAAATTATTTATCAGTATTCGTACTGCTAAAAAACACAGAAATAATATGATTACGAAAATTGGAGTAAATAATACGGTCGAATTAGTGGCTTTTGCTGTAGAAGAAGGAGAATGCTGAACAATGGACATTAAAAATTGTCCGTTTTAAAATAGTAACCAAACAAAAGTTCTTTTTTATTACATTCATTGCAAATACAAATGTTCGCCAAATCAAAACACAGTAAAGCATTGTTACGCTTATTATCACTGCTGATTTTCTTCGCATTATCTCAAATTATGTGCGCATATACTGCTACATCCGACACAACTCAAATTTCGCATTATTTGCAATTGGCTCAAAAACACGAAGCTGTTTCTATCGATTCAGTCGTTTATTATTTCCATAAAGCGGTTACTTTGGCTAATTCCGGACTTCATTCAACAACCAATCAGAAGGTTGTAAAGAAATTACTTATGCAATTGATCAAGGCAGAACTTGGACTTGGTCATACCTATTATGAAAAGCCGGATTTTGAAAAATCGCTTCAACACAATTCACGGGCACTCGAAAGTGCTAAGAAGATTGGCGACTCCTTTTATATTGGCGAAAGCCTTTTCAATATGGGAGAAGATATGCTTGAGCAATGTCGTTACAACGAGGCTATGGAAAAATACGGCGAAGCGATTACCTATTACCGGAAAGTCAATGATGAAACAAGTGTGTTTTGGTGCTATTCGGGAATGGGAATTGTTCAGAAAAATGCCGGAAATTTTGATGATGCCATTGAATGTTTCAAAAAGGCATTAGCTTCGGCTCAAAAAAGATCACTGAAAAATGAAGAAGCTTCGTGTTACAACAATATTGGGAATGTTTACCGCAGGCAGGGTAATTTTGCGAAAGCCATGGAAGCCTTTCAAAAAGCCCTTGATCAATTTATTAGACTTAAAAAAGATTTGTCGGTTTCAGACTGTTTGAACAACATTGGAAATCTATACCTTGATATTAATGATCCTTTTCGGGCGTTAAATTACTACAATAGGTCTCTTCGGATTATCAAAGATAAAAACGACGATTACCGACTGATAGGACGGTATAAAAATTTGGCTGACGCTTACACCGATTTGAAGGATTATGACAATGCGGTGCATTTTTTGGATGATGCCATTAAACTGTCTGAAAAATCGGGAAACGTATCGTATCTTGCTTCATGTTACACCCAATACGGGAAGCTGCAAATGTCAAAAGGTGAGTTTTTGATCTCCGTTGCATATTTTAAAAAAGCGGAATCGCTTTTTCAGAAAATTGATGCCAAAGCCGAAGAAGCAGAAGCTTTATTTGAAATAGCCAGTGCGGAGCAACAGAAAGGGTTGGTCAATGATGCCATACTTCACGCGAATGAAGTCTTGAAATTAGCAATGATTTCGGGAGCATTAAATATCGAGTTGAAAGCAAATAAATGCTTAGCCAAATGTTATGAACAGAGGGGGGATGCAAAAAAGGCCATTCCGTATCTAAATCGAGCCATACTACTGAAGGATAGTATCTATAGTGTAGAAAAGTACCGAACGATCGAAAATATAGAATCTGGATTCAAACACAATGAGCTTAAGACCGAAAACCAGATTTTAATCCAAAACAGTTTTTTGCAAAAGCAAGCTATCCGAACAAAAAATTTGCTGGCTATTCTGCTTGGAATCAGTTTAATATTAAGTGCCGCCTTATTTTGGATGATAGTCAATCGGTATCAAAATTCAAAGAAGGAAGCTATTCGGCTGCAGAACTTGAAGGAACAGCAAATTGAAAAACTGAACGAGAATCTTAAAATGAAAGAGCGCGAACTCACGTCCAAAACTATTTTTATCAATCAAAAAAATCAGTTGCTCGAAAGACTAATCCGCGAATTGGAGCAACTAAAAAAAGCTGACATCACAGTAGGAGCTGTTAGTCATCTTCAAACAGAGCTAAAACAGGAATTATCTCCCAACGCCTGGAAAGAGTTTGAGATTCAGTTTAACGAAGTTCATCCCGATTTTCAAAACCAACTTTTAATCCGCTTCCCCGAACTATCTCCTTCGGAAAGAAGGCTTTGTTCCTTTCTCAGGTTGGATATGAATACCCGCGAAATTGTCTCGCTTACAGGTCAAACCTTTAAAAGCATAGAGGTTGCCCGCACTCGTATCCGCAAAAAAATGAGCCTGTCGCGGGAAGATAACCTTACCAATTTTATATCTTCCATTTAAATTCCCATCCCAATTCCCCAATTTAATTCGTACAATAATACAATGAGTGTTTTTGTAGGGTGGCTCCTTTGTATTTGTAGGGAACATTATTAAACTGTAGTCGTACAATTACAGTAACTTTGTGTTTGAAATCAAAAATCAACGATCATGAAATCAATCTATTATTTGCTTTTTTTAACCTGCTTTTTATTTGTCGGTTCGTGCAGCAAAGATGACTACAATGACCCCGACAATAACGGTTCCTCTGATAATAAGCCCCATGTTTATATTTGTGGACATGAATCTGTCGGAACCAACAAGATTGCCAAATATTGGAAAGATGGCACTGAAGTTATCCTGACCGATGGCACACACGATGCCAATGCCTATGCAATTTTTGTCGATGGGAAAGATGTGTACGTTGCCGGGGGCGAATCGGATGGAACGCACCGGGTAGCTAAATACTGGAAAAACGGCGTTGCGGTAAACCTGACCGATGGCAAATACGATGCGATTGCAAGGGACATTTTTGTTTCGGGCAAAGATGTGTATGTGGCAGGCTCGGTGCAGGATGGTAAATCTTCCTATTACGGGGGAGTTTATGTGGCCAAATACTGGAAAAATGGCGAAGCAATAACACTCTCTGATGGAAATAATGATGCCTCGGCAAGGGCGATCCTGGTTTCGAACAACATGGTTTATACCGCAGGAACGGTGTTTGAGCCAACATACTCCAACAACATAGCTGTTTACTGGGTAAATAAACAGGTCAAACAACTGCTAACGCCCAATAGCCCAAATCAGGGGTCAGGGGCTTTAGACATTGCAAAAACCGATAATGGAAATTTTATTATCGCAGGTAGCACCCATAAAGGAAATACCAATTTGGCTACTTACTGGAAAGACGAGCAACAGGTTAACCTGACCGACGGGAAAGTAGGCACAAACCTCGGATCGGTTTACCCTTCAGGAGCAGACCTGTATTTTGCAGGCTGGCGATACAAAAGCGAAGGCGATTACACCATGCTCGCCAATTACTGGAAAAATGGAACTGAAACTGTTTTGAACGATGGGACCAAAGATGCGGAAGCCTATTCAATATGTGTATCCAACTCGGTAGTGCATGTGGTTGGCTGGGAAAACGGCAACTACAAACGGGAGGCGCAGTATTGGATAAATGGCGTTGCAAAAAGGATATGCAAAAGCCAACGATGGTCGGAAGCTACGGATATCGTGATAAAATAAGCTGAACATTAAACTATTGGCAACTAATAAATTATCGGATATGAACAAGTATCGTATTATCTTGCTTTTTCTATTTGCCCTCCTTATGGGTTGTTCCAAAAACGAATCGGACGAAGTACTGGAATCTGAAAATACACAGAAGGGAAGCGGCTCGCTGGTCTGGCTTACCTCTGCCGGCGGAAAGCTGTCACAATACGGGCAGAAAGTGGTCGTTGATCCAGAAGGCTATTTGTACGTGATCGGCTATTTTAATGGCACTGCTGCTTTTGGAACGATTACATTGGTAGCTTCGGGTGAGAATAACACCTTTGTGGCAAAAGTAGATACCAAAGGTAATTTTATCTGGGCTAAAGGCTTTGGTGGAACATCACTGTTTACTACTGATTATCCGAATTCAATTGCCATTGACACGGATGGCAATATTTATGTAACCGGCATGTTCGACTACAAAGCCGAATTCGGTTCGATTACGGTTAACGCACACAACGGCTCCACCGATATTTATATCGCTAAACTCGACAAAGCCGGCAATTTTCAGTGGGCTAAAAATGCGGGTGGCAATCAGAATGTGGATCATACTTATGCAATCTGTGCCGGACTGAACGACAACATATACCTTACCGGAATTTTTTATACCAAGGCATGGTTCGATGACATTGAACTATCGGCTGACAAGCAAGGTTACTATACTTTTCTGGCCGCCATGGATAAAGCCGGCAACTTTAAGTGGGTTAAACGAATGGGGACAACTTCCTTGTTGAGTATCACCGATCTGACAACCGATAACAATGGGGATCTATTTCTGCTCGGATACTATTTTGGCGATGAAAACCTGGGAGGAGTAGCGCTTCTGAACAATACTCAATATGCTTATACTTATGTGGCAAAAACCAACCAATACGGTGTAATCAACTGGGTTCAAACGACCAGTAGCAGTGACGGGGGGATTTTCGGGAGGTCAGTTTGTGCCGATAATTCCGGCAATTTGTACATCACAGGAGAATTTATCAAGAATGGCGTTGTGGGGTCCGTTTCGCTGTCGTCGGCAACCAAAGATGCTTTTTGGGCAAAAATCGATAGCCAGGGAAATTGGAAATGGGCCAAACAGTCCCAAACCGGAAGTGTGATTGCTGAAAATTTTTGTGCAGGAAAATCCATCTCCGTCGATGCGGAAGGAAACCCATTCCTATCGGGGAATTTTATGGGGAATACCGTTTTGGGGAACACAACACATCAAACCAATAATTTCGAAAACGGGTTCTGGGCCAAATTAAATACCGATGGGAGTATTAGCTGGTTGAAAAAAACCAATTCAACCGGAACGGCCAACGTAAACGATTTGATCCCCGACAATCAGGGATATCTCTACCTGACTGGGTATTACGGCAATAAAGCGGCTTTTGATTCCATCCAACCAACCTGGAGGGGAAGCACCGATATCTTTGTCCTGAAATCGAAACAATAGGTAGTTGATGCTGATAATCAGGAGATAAGATTTAATTCAGGGTAAAGAAAATAGGCAAAAAATATTTTAAGTTATGAAATCACTAAAAAATAAAATCAAGGTACTTGTATTGTTGGTAGTTATACACAGTATGTTGGCTATAAAACTAATGGCGGCCGATTATACCTGGACCAACTTGTCGGCAAAATTGCCTGCCAATGCTCCCATCACCGACATGGCCTGGTTAAGCAACCATTTCAGCCACAAAATTTTCCTTGCCGCCGGAAGCTCATTGTTGCAGGTCAACGACGACAACACAGTAACAACAATCAGCAGCAATGGAAATTATGCTGCTTTATATCAAAAGGTTGATGCCGGTTACCTTTGGGTAGCCGATGGCTCTTTGTTGCGCACGTACAGTAAATCCCAAGGTTTGTCGGAAATCGGGATTCCGTTGGCTGGAATTGCCAGTGAACTGTGGGCATCGGATACCGAGTATAAAGGATATGCCGTGGGTAGCCTGGGAATCAGTTTATTTGATGGCATCTGGGGGACTGTAACTGCCAAAACCACACCCGGGTCGGGCAATATTTCGGATATATGGGCAGTTGACAATGCGATTAACTCAGTATATGCACTTTCTGCAAATGGTTCAGTTTACCGGTCAACCGATGGCGCTGCTTCATGGGGCGCCGTTCCCGGGGCAACGGATATCCGGGCCATGTATTTCAGGAATTTTAACCAAGGATGGGCTGCCGGAACCAACGGGCATATTTATAAATTAAACGCTTCGGGAAGCTGGGAACAAAAAAATACGGGCATCAGCGACGAATTTTGCTCAATAGCGTTTACTACTTCCGGATCGTGCGGTGTTGCTGTTGCGAAAAATGGCACGGCCGTATTTTCAGGCGACGAGGGTGAAACGTGGGCACAGCTTCAGGTCTCTGCTGGTTCGTCCGGGATTACCAAAGCAATTATTACCGAGGATAAAAAGATATACCTGGCCGGGAATAAAGCTCTTTTCGTTGGCATTCCGGCTTTAACCACAGGCCATAACAACTTGCCTGCCCTGGTGCAAATGGTTTCGGTACGAACTGATGGCGACTCGCCTTTTTTTGGAAGCTATGGCAGTTCGGTTTCCAATGATGGCAATTATGTTGTCTTTGCTTCCAGGGACGAAAAATTAGTGGCAAACGATGCCTACGACTCCAATAATCTTTTCTTATGGGATGGTTCCAAAAGTTCAATAACGATGGCCGACACTTTGGCAAACGGGAACAGGGCCGATGGAATTTCACATTTTATCCAGGTCAGCGGCGACGGGAAATGGCTGATGTTGTCGAGCAGCGGCGAATCATTGACCAGCGGGGCAAACGATCATATTTCCTTGCCTATTGTTGATCCCATTACTGGCTCGGATGTGTTTTTGAAAAACAGGGAAAATGGGACTATAAGCCTGGCCAGTACATTTGATGAGGGGGGAGCATATACGGGACTGGATATGAGTTCGGATGGAAGCCGGGTTCTTTATGTGGACGGGACTCTTTCTCTGTATTTATACAATCGGTTCAACGGATCAAATGCACCAATTGAGCTTGGCCATTATGGCTCAGGTACTGGGGATGGTTGCCACGTGCTTACCGGAGAAGGCGCAATAAGCGGGGATGGAAGTACTATTGTTTACCAAACTGAAGATTACATGATTGTTGACGACCCCGGAGGCGGCCATGCAAAGAGCAACATGTCCAGGTCGGTTTATGTTTGCACGGCTGGCGGCGCTTCACGTTTGCTTTTTAAATCGAGCTATGCCGATTTTGCCTATGATTATCAGGGAGTGACTTATTTCAGCTTAAATTACGATGGTCGTTATTTTGTTCATCGCGACGAGAAAGGCCAGATAAAGTTTTGGGACCTCAATACCGGCACGTCCGAAATCGTTAGCAAATCAACAATGGGCGAGCAGGCAAATGGTAATTGTTGGGCAACTGGTATAAGCGCCAATGGGCGGTATGTGGTTTTTTATTCGGCAGCCGGCAACCTGGCCCCAAACGATACAAACGGGAAGTTTGATGTCTTTTTGCGCGACCGGACATCAGGCAAAACAACTTTGGTCAGTACAAATATCGCCGGAGAGCCCAGTACCGAACGGTCGAATTCGGAGTTCGATAGTTCCCAAAACTTAAGCATTAGTGCCGACGGGCAGTACATTACGTACGAATCTCAGGCCGACAATTTGGTTTCAACGCCTAAAAACAGTTCCACCCGGTGCATTTTCTGGGCCATGCTCGATGTTGAAAAAGATGGGCTTACAATATCCGGTGAATTGGCCGTCAGTACTATATCCCCGGCAACCAACATTTCGGCTACAGGCGCTGTTGTATCGGGCAATGTGGTTGCAGGCAGCGATGTAACAGTGACCGAGCGCGGATTTGTGTACAGCGCATCGGCCAATCCTTCGGTTGGTGGTTCTGGTGCAACAAAAGTAACTGCCGGCAATGGCGCCGGGACTTTTTCGGCAACACTGGCCGGATTGGCTTCAAATACCATTTATCATGTACGGGCGTACGCTTCCGATGGCACCGAAATAACATACGGCGAAGACGTCACATTTACAACCTTGATGGCAACTGGCGTTATTGAAAAACCAACAGATGGGAATTTCATGATTTTTCCAAACCCAACTGCGGGAACTGTCCACATTTCAACGCCTACAGGCGAATCGATAAACCGGGTCGAAGTTTTCAGTGTTCAAGGTAAGCAGGTTTTGTCAATTGACAACGTTCAGGAGAACAGCATTAATTTGTCTGGCCTACCTAAAGGCATTTACCTTGTCAGGATAAAAAGCCAATCCGGTTTTTATAACCGGAAGATCGTAAAAAATTAGAAAACTGTTAAAATGAGATCAATTACCGATATGCAAATCATGCTCAACTTATTATTACTGATTTTGGGAGGCTGCTCCGGGGGAAGTAGTTCTGAAACATCTGGAAATGAAATTCAATCAGGGAAACAGGCGATTTTATTTCACCGTCAAAACGAACCCAACGAAAATGCGTTCTCGTTCCTGCTGCCACAAAACTGGACGGTTTCAGGTGGGATTACCCGGGTCGACCCGAACAGCGGCGGTGGTGCCGCGAATGCCATCGAAGCCAAATTATACCTGAAACTATCGTCACCCGATAACAAAGCTTCGATTGCATGGTTACCCGATACCCGCTTTTTCGACATGCGCCGTTATCCGGGTGCAAACATGGCTGCTTCGATGTTCCCTGATGGCAGTAATTACAATGGGATGACTGTTTTGCAAATGCTGAGTCCCGGCGATTTTGTAAAACGGGTTGCTTTCCCGTTTGCGCACCCACATGCCCAATCGCTTCAAATAACCGGAGTTCAGCAGCTTCCGGAACTGGCGGAGGAATATCGCCGAATGTCGTCCGCGATGGTTCCCGGTTATCAATTTAACTATGTTGCGGCCATTGTTACGCTCGAATATGCCGAGAACAGCATTCAGTACCTCGAAAAAATGGTCTGCGTGATCGAAGATTACGGACGGTTGGGCACCGGTTTGTGGGGGAACAAAGAAACCTGGTATGTGAGGGCAGAAAAAGGGAAATTTGAAAGCATGGCTCCGATTTTTTCAACCATCGGGCAATCGGTAAAAATCAATCCTGAATGGATTAGGCATGAAATACGCAGTCAGCAGATAAACAGCCAGATAGCGATACAAACGCAGCGCGACGTTGAGCGCATCGACAAGGAAATCACCGAACACCGGGCGCGGACAAATTCCGAAATCAACAACGACATGTACCTGAACCTTACCGGGCAGGAAGATTACACCAACCCATTTACCGGCGAAACCGAGCGGGGAACCAACGAGTGGAATTACCGTTGGGAAAACCGGCAGGGCGATGTGATTTATTCCGATAACCAAAATTATAGTCCAAACGACGATGTGAACTTAACAGTCAAAGGGTTTAAGCGTTCGGAAATCAGGAAACGATAAACATTTACTCCGTAATGCCAAAACAGAAAACCATAAATAATCAACAATGAAAACCTATTTACTCTTTGTAACGATTTGTATTTCAATTAGTTTTGTTCATGCTCAGGTACCAAAAACGGTAACAGTGAATACGCCCGGAACCTTGGAATCTGTACTTACCTCTACTGAATTGATTAACACTACTTCCTTGGTGGTAAAGGGGAAAATCAACGAGTTGGATTTTTTGACCATGAGGATAAAAATGTCTGCATTGGTTTCGGTAGATATTAGCGAAACAGATGTGATGGAATCAACGCGAAACGGATATACTTATCCGGCGAATGAGATACCAAAATATGCATTATCAGAAAATATTAAAATCAAGGCAATTAAGCTTCCATCTTCAGCTAATTCCATCGGAGTGGGAGCTTTTCGAAGCTGTACCGGATTACGCTCATTTACCAATGCTGTTTCTGTTACAACCATACAGCACGAAGCTTTTTACAATTGTAAAAGCCTTAAAACGGTTGAAATTCCTGCAAAGGTAAAGACTATTCAATACGAAGCCTTTTACCAATGCGATTCTCTGACTTTAGTGAACATTTCAGCTTCCTTAGTGAGTTTTGAACGTAATTGTTTTAATTTTACGGCCAGTTTTACAGTTGATCCGAAAAACCTTTACTTTTCTGCTCTGGATGGTATTTTGTATAATAAAAATAAGACGACCCTTCTTCAATGCCCTAATTCTAAAAGCGGCAATTTCAGTATTGCATCTTCAGTGGTAACTATTGGTGCCAATGCTTTCAGGAAATGTGAAAAAATCACTGGTGTTATTTTTTCTCCGGTGTTGGATAGTATTAAAGATTTCTCTTTTATTGGATGCACAGGGCTAACTGAACTAAATTTTCCTTCTTCGTTAAGATACATTGGAAACAATGCCTTCTTTTCGTGTACGAATCTTAAAACGGTTGGATTTTCAGATGCCATGGAGTTTATTGGAGATGATGCTTTTAATGAATGTGCCTTGATTGATTCAATTGTCATGCCTTCTAAAATGAAGAGAATTGGTAGCTGTGCTTTCCGTTATTGCACAGCACTGAAAGCTGTGCGGTTTGTTGCACCATCTTCGCTAAACGAAATTGGCATTTTGACATTTCAAGCTTGTACCGGATTAACTTCGGTTAGCATTCCAAATTCAGTAAAAAAATTGGGTGGAGGGGCTTTTCAGGATTGTACCAATTTGAAAGAAGTATCCCTTCCATCATCCCTTCCAAATATTTCAATTTCGCTTTTTAAAGGATGTGAAAAGCTTACATCAGTTGATATTCCAAGTTCGGTATCAAAAATCAGTGATTACGCATTTTTGGGATGTTATTCTTTATCTAATTTGCTTTTACCTACCGGGGTTGACTCCATTGGATATCGGGCATTTGGTGGTTGTACCAAGTTAAAATATGCTAATATTCCGGCAACTGTAAAATTTATTGGAGCAGAAGCCTATTTAAACTGCAAAGCCCTTTCGGTTTTGTACGTTTACACTCAAACCCCGGTAGATTTAAGTTCGTCTGACAATGTATTTGGAGGATTTTCAAAAAGTAAATGTAATTTGATGGTTCCTTCTGTTTCAAAAAATCTGTACAAAACAGCGAATCAATGGAAAGACTTTACTTTGGTCGGGGATATAGATGTTCTGTTGTCTGAAATTAAAGTTAACGGAATTGATGTTCCAACTTTTCACAGTATGGTTTTCGATTACAGCATGATTTTGCCACCCGAGACATCCATTTATGTAATATCAGCCAACAGTCTTTATCCAAATGCAACAGTTAAAATAACCCAGGTGGCTTCTGTTCCAGGCGCTGCAACCATTGAAGTTACCGGTATAGATAATACAACAAAACAAATCCACACGGTTTATCTGGCTATTGCCGATGAGCATTCGAATATTGTAACAATTAATTCGGGAGTAAAAACAGGGGATAAAATCTTGATGATTGTTGATGGAACTCCGGGACAGGCGATGGTTGATTATGGCGATGGTATTCTGAAAACAACAGACCTCTTCAATTATTCTGGTTTCACCCCTTATATATCCTTTTTTGATGCCACGTCGCCGGTCGATAACCCCACCATTAAAGTTTATGCCAAATCATTAAAAAATTTATTTGTGACTGCACTTAACAAAGCGATTAGTTTAGATGTGAGTAAAAATTCAGGTTTGGAAATACTGATATGCTCTGACAATCAATTGACAACATTGGATGTCAGTAAGAATACTGCTATAATTCAACTGGAATGCAATAACAACAAACTTAGATCGATAAAATGTTCTGCGGAAAATACCGCTTTGAAAGAAATTTATTGCAAAGGGAACCAATTATCTGAATGTGGTTTGGATTCTTTGTTCTATTCCTTGCCTTTTCGAAGCTACGAAAACAATGGAACGCTATATGTTGGCGATAATCCGGGGACATTAATCAGTAAAACAGAAATAGCTCTAAATAAATTTTGGTCGACCGATATCTCAGGCGATGGTTCAGGATGTACTCATTCAGGTATTGATGTATCGGAAACTGTTGATTTGGTTCTGTATCCAAATCCTGGAAATGGGAGATTCAATCTGTGCATACCTGAGGGTCAACAATTGCATTCCTTGACGGTTGTCAATTCTTTGGGGAAAACCGTCCGAAATGTTGATATCTCGGGTCAGGATTCAGAATTTACTTTCGATCTTAGCGACCAACCAAACGGCATTTACCTTTTGCGCTGTTCGACAAATAAGGGACTGGGTTGCAGGAAGCTTGTTAAATACTAAAACAAATTCGACATGAAAACAATCACATTTATCGCATAGTTTTTTTTGTTGGATTTCATCTTTGTGCTCAGGATATAAACTTATCGTTTTAAATCCAAATCTGGCGATGGCTCAATAGATAGCATCAGGGCAACAATCCTTAAAACAAAAGAATCAGTTTTGATATCGGGAAAAAGTACCCTGAAATTGATCGACGTAACCACAGGTATTCCAGAAGATACCATAAAATATGGCGTGGCTTTTCATGAATGTATTGATGCTGATGGTAATAGTTATAAGGTTGTAAAAATCGGTGATCAGACCTGGATGGACGAAAACCTGAAGACAACCAAGTTCAACGATGGCACCGCTATTCCCTATACAAAAGATAATTCTGTATGGTCAGCATCAGTTCTTGCATCAACTCCTGCATATTGTTGGTATAGCGATGATACCTATCAAAATGCATACGGGGCTTTGTATAATTGGTATGCCGTAAACACAGGCAAGTTAGCTCCTGTCGGCTGGCACGTAGCTACCGATGATGAGTGGACAATTCTCGGAAATTATCTGATGGCTAATGGTTATAATTACGATGGTACAACTACCAGCAATAAATATGCAAAATCATTAGCAACTACCTATTCTCGGTTTGGCTCTATTTTTTCAGCAGGTTGCATTGGTGATGATTTATCAAAGAACAACTCAGCCGGGTTCTATGCTCTTCCGGGTGGCTATCGTGACAGCGGTAGTGGAGTTTACTATCTTAATCAATCCGCATTTTGGAGGTCTGCTTCGGAGAACGGTACGGGGGGGTTCGGCTGGAACAGATCCTTACTCTATTACTCCGCTGAAATGTACAGAGACAGCTATGTCATACCAACTGGTATGTCTATCTGTTGTGTGAAGGATTTGTTTATTTGCTTAATAGTGCAAAGGTTGCTTTTATTATTCAGTTGTAATCAAGAGAAATAAGAGGCTGTCTGTCTTTTGAGACAGTCTCTTATTTTTATCTAAAATTTAAAAAAAATAATCAAAACAAAATAATTACCTATCTTTAGAACAAAATTAAATAAAATAATGTTGGATGTAAAAAATATATAAAAATTTCTCAAAAAAACATGAAAATACACGAATATCAAGCGAAAGAAATTTTTGCCCGTTATGCCATTCCGGTTACACGTGAAATTCTTTGCTACACTACAGCAGAAGCTCTTGCCGCTGCTGAAAAACTCGGATTTCCAGCCGTAGTAAAAGCTCAGGTGCTCACAGGTGGACGCGGAAAAGCGGGTGGAGTAAAATTAGTAAAAAACAAGGAAGAAGCTCAAAAAGCTGCTGAAACCATTCTTGGAATGGACATCAAAGGTTACAAGGTAGAAAAAATCCTTGTTGCAGAAGGCGTAAAATTCCACTCTGAACTCTATGTAGGGCTTACTATTGACCGTAACTCCAAATCTGTCATTCTGATGGCAAGCAAGGAAGGCGGAGTAGAAATTGAGGAAGTAGCAAAAGATAATCCGGATGCCATTCTGAAATTTCCGATTGAAGCCGATTTGGGAATGCCCTCTTTTTTAGCCCGTAAAATGGCTTTTCAGCTTTTCGATGACTTTTCTTTAGTCAAACAAGCCGCCGATATATTTCAAAAACTCTATAAAATTTGCTTTGATACTGACGCTTCGTTGGTTGAGATTAATCCACTGGTTATTACTGACGACAAGCGTTTGCTGGCTTTGGATGGCAAAATGAATTTTGATGATAATGCACTGTTTCGCCAGCCCGAAATAGAAAAACTTTCAGAGCCGGACGAAAACGAACTGAAGGAGATTGAAGCCAAAGAGAAAGGATTGAGTTACATTAAGTTAGATGGTAATATCGGTTATATGGTGAATGGTGCCGGCTTGGCTATGGCAACCATGGATATGATAAAAATGTATGGAGGAGAACCTGCCAACTTCCTCGATATTGGTGGCAGCTCCAATCCACAGAAAGTGATTGATGCCATGAATCTCCTTCTATCTGACAAAAACGTAAAAGTAGTCATGATTAATATTTTCGGGGGCATTACCCGCTGCGACGATGTGGCTAAAGGACTGCTTGAAGCATTACGACAATTAGATGTCCAGGTACCCATTGTAGTACGTCTATCGGGCACCAATGCCAAAGAAGGACTGGAAATACTGAAGGGAACCAATCTCACTGTGGTAGAATCCATGAGTGAAGCAGCGCAGAAAGCAATTGCACTAACAGCCCCCTAACCCGCTAAAGGGGGAAAGTTGCGTTATTGTAACTTATACTTAAATATGAGGGAAGTTAATCAATAAATATATTATTATAAACCTAATTTAATTCACGTTCCCTCCCCTTTGGGGAGGGTTAGGGAGGGGCTCATGAGCATTCTAATAAATAAAAATACACGTCTTGTAGTTCAGGGAATTACGGGAAGAGATGGTGGCTTTCATGCCGGAAAGATGAAAGAGTATGGTACACAAGTTGTTGCAGGAGTTTCGCCCGGAAAAGGAGGACAAACAGCTGATGGAGTACCAGTTTTTAACACGGTAGCAGATGCCGTAAAAGCTACACAAGCCAATGTTTCCATTATTTTCGTTCCTGCTCCTGTGGCAGCCGACAGTATTCTGGAAGCATCTGAAGCAGGTATTGAATTGGTAATAGCCATAACAGAAGGTATTCCTACGTTGGATATGGTACGAGTAATGCCTTATCTGAAGAAAAACGGCACAAAACTAATCGGACCAAACTGTCCCGGGCTAATTACTCCCGATGAGGCTTTGATAGGGATTCTTCCCGGCAATATTTTCAAAAAAGGGAATGTAGGATTGATAAGCCGGAGCGGTACGTTGACTTATGAAATGGTAAATCAATTAACTACCAATGGTATCGGACAAAGTACCTGCGTAGGTATCGGTGGTGATCCGGTGGCCGGTCTTTATTTTG
>ERZ724518.518-NODE-518-length-16703-cov-17.303400_pt1 | contig 16703 bp, 13 predicted proteins | sample MGYA00376051_ERZ724518 | MGnify/ENA primary metagenome ERZ724518 (study PRJEB28724, sample SAMN07190885) | wastewater metagenome | isolation source: influent of sewage treatment plant in Hong Hong | place: Hong Kong | collected 2016-03-17 ... | reverse complement strand
TTATTAATTTTTGAAAGTTTTTCTATCCAATTATTAAATCTTTTTGCACTACTTCTTATTTTAGATAATCCAATATCATATGCTATTCCTTCTCCATGAAAAACTTTATCATATTTTTGGTCTTCAATTTCAAATAATTTTTCAAATCTTTTATGTGGAGCAGTTTGAGGAGAGTCATTTATAAGTTCAATATCATTATAAGTATCTACAATTTTTTTAATCTCTTTAGCAATTTTATCATTTCCAAAATATTCTTCAAAATATTCAGGTTTACTAAATAATAGTGTTTCAAATTCATACTTTTGAATATATGGTATAAATTTCCTATCACTAAAAAGTTCAAATATAATTCTTTCAAGTTCATCAATATTATCAGTAGGTCTATTACTAAAACCATAAAAATCATAGAAAGTAGTAATATAATCATAATTTGGTAAAAGTTTTTCTATTTCGCTCTTAATTCTATCAATATTAACGCATCCGCCTTTGTGTTTTCTACCACATTTATCTTTACTTGTTGCTATAATGATAGGTGTCAGCTCAATATTATGAGTTCTAAAAAATGGAGTTAAAACTTTTTTACAAAATTCATTTTCTGTTTGTCCTTCAACAGATATAGCAATTCTAATCATAACTAGGTACTCCACCTATTAAATTTTTCTGCCACATTTCCCCAACACTATATTCTTCAAACCACTCTTTGTATTCATCAGTATTTAATCTTTTAAATACAGTCGCATTTTCTTTTGTATCAGCAATAATAATATCTTCAATATCAAAAAAATCTGCAAAAGTTGATGATTGAGTAGAAGCTATAATTTGAGTTTTGTTTGAAGCAACTCTAAAAAGTGATGCTAAAATTTGTAAAGCAAATGGATGAAGACCAAGTTCAGGCTCATCTAAAAGTATCATTGTCGGTAAATTTGGCTGTAAAAGTAAAGTCGTAAGACAAATAAATCTTATAGTACCATCAGATAAATCATTTGAATCAAAATATAAATCACTTCCTTTGTGTTTCCATCGTAACCTGATTATTTGATTATTAGCAACATCAGGTTCTAAAATAAAATCATGGAAAAAAGGTGCTACTCTTTGAATAGTTTTAATTATTTTTGTATATGAGTTTTCATAATGATTTTTTATAAAATATAAAAATGCTGGTAAATTTCCACCATCAACAGCTAAAGAATAATAATCATTGATACTACAAGGTTGTTTCATTGCAGACGATTTACTTGTGTCATGAAAATGATAAACTTTCCAATCTTTAATATAACCAACTATATGTCCTAAAGGTGATGCAGTATGTGCTTTATTTGGAAGTTTTGATTCTTTACTTCCCTGACTTTCAAGAGTATATTCTTTAGTTCCACCTTGATAACCTATTTTATCAGCAAAAAAATAACCTTTTTCACTTTTAAAAATCAACCCATCTTCATTAGTAGGTATCAAAGTTGCTTGATAACCATTTGGAGTAAAAAGCATTGAAAAATTAAGTTTATCAGTAAATTTTCTACCAAAATGTAAAACTTTATTTGCACCTCCAAGTTGTGCTACATAAAGTTCTAACTCTTTTTCTACAAGTTTTCTTACAAAATTAAAAAATCCTATAAAATTACTCTTTCCCACACCATTAGCACCTATTAAAATATTGATATTAGTAAAGTCTATTTCTAATGATTTAATAGATTTATATCCATTAATTTTAAGTTTGTCTAATTTAGCAAGTTTTACCATTATTTACCAATTCATTATGTTATATTTTTAAGCTAAGATTGTATCTCATTGGATATTAACCTGCTCTGAATTATTAAAACACAAAAGATATATCAGTTATACCAATATTATAAATATTAATTTTAACTCCATCACTATCAACAACACTATAAGAGATGATTAGTTCATTTGGATTTTCAATAGTTTCATTAGCTTCAACAAATTTTACATATTTATCGTAATCAATTACACTATAAATAAATTTTGCTTTTTCTTTGAATTTTTCATTATTAATATATCTTTCATAAACTTCTTTATATGTTGTTTCATCATATTTATCATAAAAATTCTTTTTATACATAAGTTCACAATAGGCAGCTTTTTTGAAATTTTCACTTGCATAAGTCAAATAATCCTCTGCAATTATTGACTCTAAATTTTCATGGATTTCAAATAGATTATATTTCTTATAACCATTTTCATTTGATATTTCAGCTGTAGTTCTTATCATAAAAGCTTCCTTGTTTTTTATTTTATTTTATCATACTCTTATTTATATTTTACTCTTTATTAATAATATATAAATATTTAATAGCTTTATATAATATACATATTGTTATGTTTTTTATTTTATAGTTTACATAAAGTCTATATTTTCTTTATATTATACTTTATGTAAAGTCATGATAAATTTGACCCAAACTAATACCTCCATCATTTGATGGAACATCAATATTGAAGTAAAAAACTCGTCCTTCCTCTTCAAATTTATCAATCAAAATTTCAAGTAAAGTTTTATTTTGAAAAACTCCTCCACTTAAAACAAGAGGTAAATCTTTATATTTTTCTGAAATTTCTAAAATGATTTTTACAATGGTATTTATAAATTTAGAACAAATTGTTTTTTTGTCTTTATCTTTTATTATCTCTTTTATCATAGAACTTAAATCTATTTCATTTTCCAAAATTTTATAAGAATAGATATGTTTTATAGAACTATCATAATTTTGTTCTATTTGAAGCCCTGTTTCTCCTTCATAAGTTTGCATATGTAAAATATTTGCAAATGATGAGATTGCATCAAATAAACGTCCTACCGAACTTGTAAGGGGTGCGTTTAATCCTTTTTGCCACATTGTGTATAACATTTTTATTTCTGCTTCTTTAAATGCTTTTACTGTTGGAATATCTAAAAGCAAAATTTCTTCTAAACTAAAAACATCAAACAATAAACTAAGAGCGACTCTTTTAGGCTCTTTTATAGCCATCTCACCACCTAAAAGCCTAAAATATTTTATATGATTTACTCTTTTATACTCTTTTCTCGATGCAACAAATACTTCCCCACCCCAAATATTCCCATCATCTCCAAAACCCGTTCCATCAAAAGCAATACCTAAAACTTCCTCATCTAACTTATTTTCAGCCATTACTGAAAGGATATGAGAATAATGATGTTGAATTTGAATAAGTTTTATATTTGGATTTTTCTCTTTTAATTTAAAAGCAAATTTTGTAGATTCATAATTTGGATGCTTATCACAAATCACGACCTCAGGTTCAAAATCATAAAAGTTTTTAAAAGTATTTATTGTTCTTTCAAAATATTCAACTGCTTGTATAGAGTTCAAATCTCCAATATGAGGAGATAAAATTAAATTATTTTCAAAAGCCAAACTTATTGTAGATTTCTGATTTGCACCCAAAGACAAAATCTTTTTTTCTATTTTTTTATCTAATTTTATAGGTGTAGGAGCATAAGCCCTAGCATTTCGTAATTTTATATTATAATTCTTAACAACTTGTATAATTGAATCATCACATGTATTAATAATATCCCTATTATAATCTAGTACAAAATCAACAACACCACTTAATTTCTCAAAAATTTCTTCTTTACCTCTAATTATTGGTTCATCTTTTAAATTTGCACTGGTAGCAATAATTGGTGTTTTTAAATATCTAAAAAGCATATGATGTATTCCTGTATAAGCAATAAAGCATCCTAACTTATTAATATTTGGTGCAATATATTTTGAAAGAATACTATTGTTTTTAGAATCTAGAAGAACAATTGGCTTCTCTTTAGAAGTCAATATTTCTTCTTCCTTTAAATTTACAATTGTATAATCTTTAATACTATTTATATCTTTAAAAAGAAGTGCATATGGCTTTAATGGTCTATTCTTATTAATCCTTAAAGTATTTACAACATTATCGTTTGTTGCGTCACATATTAAGTGAAAACCACCTAATCCCTTTACTGCAATAACATATCCTTCCTTAATCATTAAAGCAGTTTTTTCTATCGCTTCAATATTGTTATATAGAATAGTATTATTTTTATTATACATAGTTATATTCGGACCACAGACTTCACAAGAAACAGGCTGAGCATGATATCTTCTATCAAGAGGATTTTCATACTCTTCTTTACATTTTGGACATAAATTAAAACTTCTCATGGAAGTATTACATCTATCATAAGGAACTGTTTGTATTATAGAGTATCTAGGACCACAATTTGTACAATTTGTTAAACTATAATTGTATCTATGATTAAACGAATCATTAATATCAGCAATACAATCTTCACAAATTGCAATATCAGCAGATATAATAGTTGACTTATTTTTTGAGCTAGAACTTTGTATTATTTCAAAGTTTTTATACTCTTGTTTTTTAGTTATTTCTTTTATATTTATAGAATCAATTTTTGATAAAATAGGAGGATTTGATTTTAGTTCAGAGATAAAATTTTGAATATCATCTTCTTTGGCATAAAGAAAAATATTTACACCTTTTTCATCATTATTAACCCATCCTTTTATATTATGCTTTAAAGCTAAATTATAAACAAAAGGACGAAATCCCACACCTTGAACTATACCAACTACTTGAACTTTAATAGTAATCATAAACTCTCTTTTATCTTGTATAGTCAAATTATAGTGTAAGATATTTTAATAATCTAAAGGATATTCCTTTGGTAAGATAATATTATAGTTTTTACTAAGAGTTTTGTTTGTTTTTAAAAGAAGTACTGAATTTGCAAACATATTTCCACATAAAACAACATCTGTTGCTTTTATATCTTTTGCTATTTCATTTACATAATTGCAAATGAACTCACTAAGACTTTCATAAAAAGAGTAAATAAGCATGATATTATCAACATTAGCCATTTTGTAAGCCATAATCGATTGCACCGTTTTTCTATAATCTAAATAGTTTACTCCATCAAGATTTATAAGTTTCATATCTACTTGAATTCCACTTGAAAGATTTGTACTTAAGGCGAAATCTTCGAACTCTTTAGCATTAGACAAACCTAAAACTTTTGCACACATATTTATGATTGATTCAAAACCATTTGTTTCTTGAGGAACTTCACTTTCTAAAATATTTGGAAATTTTTTAATAAAATTATCGATTAATCTACTAGAATGCTCATCAATATCAGCTATTTCTTCAAAACAATTTTTAATACTATTATGAATATTAGGAATAGTAATAACCTTTTTTACACCTTTTGTTGGAATATTTATACTAATCGAACTATTTAGACTATTTTGTGAAAAATATACCCCAATTGTTGGAACTAATCTTTTTGCTGTTTGGGCCAAAATTGCTTTATAAACTCCACCATTTTCATCAAAATACTCTTTTGAAGAGTTAAATTTTTTTCTTGCAACAAAATCATATTTTGGAAATAATCCTTTATCTCCATGAATTATTAAATTTTGTTCTTTGGTATATGTAACTTTTAAACCATCTTGATAAACTTCATCATTTACATATAAAACATAGTTTATTCCCTGCTCTTTTAAAGCACGTGCAAATAAAACTGTCTCTTTATCATCTGGAATTTTTGCATATATAAAATTTGTTGAAGAAAAATCTTTATTTACATTTTTTAATACTTTAAATTTTAATTTTACCAAAGGTCTTTCTATCGAGCAAAGTAGTTGAAAATCTTTCATATTCAAATCAAAAAGTTCATCAAGTTTTGATGTATCAGTTATCAAAAGTTTTACTTCGTACTCTTTTTTCTCAAATTCCTCTCTTAAAAGTTTATTTGGTAAAAATATATCTTTCAAACCATTATGAGTTTCAAATCTTGAAATTCCACCCTTTGTGATTTTCACAATATCATTTAAAAAATCTATATTATTATCTTCCATAATATTTCGTATTGCTTCATTTGTGAGTAAACTTAAATTCTGTTTTATCTCAAAATCTTCTAACTCTTGCCAACTTTCATCATAACTTTCAATAACATAAGAGTTTCCAATAAAAATAGAAACAGGAAGTTTTTTTTCTAAAAGAGCAAAAAAACTCTCAATATTTTGAGCTATTTCATCTAAAATAATTAAAATAAAACCTTTATATTGTTTACAAACAGCATTTACTTTCGCCTCTTTTATCAAATCTTCAATTATATGTTTGAAATATAAATTTGTAGTGTTAAACTCTATTTTATAAATTAATTGCATGGGTAAAATCTTCTTCATTTGGAATTCTTATTAAATGTTCACCGTTGTAACTTCCTATCATACTTTTTACAACATCACTAATTTTTATATTATTTACTTTTGTAGCTTTTATTCCTAGACTTTCTATCTCTTTTAAACCATTTAAAATAAATTCTTCGAATTTATCTTCCATAGCCCCAGTAAGTCCAATTTGAACACTTTGTATATCAGCTGGAATTATGCCAATAATTGTCACATTCGCATGTGTGTCAAGTACTGAAACTATCTCTAACATCTCTACAATTTCAACTTCATGAGCTGTTTTTCTATAAGTTCCAAGTCCCAAAAGTACATCTGAAGGAAGTCTATAAATACCTCCAATCTCATCTTCAATAGACACAGTATCTAAAATAATAACATTATCATACTCTTGAAAATATGCCATTAGTTTAAAGCCTAGAGTTCCTCCATCAATAATTTCTAAAGTTTCATCATCAAATTCATAGTTTTGTTTGATATATTCACTTGCATAAATTCCTATGCCTTCATCTTTAAAAAGCATATTTCCAACACCTATAACAATATTTTTTTTCACAATAACGACCTTTTTATAACTCTTTTATAAATTTATTCTCCAAAATTTATAAAAAAATTATAAGGCTAAGCTTTAGAGCCTAGCCTTATTTTTTTTCTTCTTCTGTGACAAATTTACTTCCACCAATAACAATAGCAATATCTCCTTCTTTCCAGAAGATTGTTCTCCATATTTGATAGTAAATATGACACATTACCCAAACTAGAATTAAATACATTGATGTATGATGTGCAATCCTAACTCCCATATTTCCACCAAATACATCTAAAGTCCAATCTGTAACTAAATGAAGCATCCAAGGCCACCAAGTTCCTATAGAACTCTCTCCTGAAGCTAGTCCATGAACATACAATTGAAGTCCTGAAAATAGCATAAACACTAATAATAGATGAAATATTGTAAAAAATACAATATTATAACTATCACTATGGCTTGAATCAAATTTCTTTCTTCTGTTAAATGTAATTAAATTCAAAAATACTTCACAAAACTCTTTTATATTTTTTCCAGTAGGAATCAGTTTTTTATATGGCTTTTCAAATCTTGAAAAGAAATATAAATAACCTATTAATACAGCAGTTACATCAAAAATAATTGCAACTATAAAATGTCCCCATCTATTCCAAGCCATTACATATTTATCCACTGCTGGATCTGCAATAAAACTCTGATAATAAGGGTGACCTATATATAAACCGGTTATAACAGCAACTACCATGCAAATAGCATTCACCCAGTGAATGATTCTCATAGTTCCTGTCATTCTTTTAACCTCTTTAATGTTAGGCACGGCTTGTTCCTCCAATTGGATCTACTTTATATACACCTAATTCTTTACCTTTAGTATCAACAATATGTACAGCACAAGCAATACATGGGTCAAAACTATGAATTGTTCTTAAAATCTCTAGTGGTTGCTCTACATTTGCTACTTTTGTTCCTATTAATGAAGCTTCATAAGCACCCATTCTTCCTTTATAATCTCTAGGAGCTGCATTCCAAGTTGATGGAACAACTGCTTGATAATTTGCCACTTTTCCATCTTTTATTTTTATCCAATGTCCTAAACCACCTCTTGGTGCTTCAGCCATTCCAAACCCTTGAGCATCTTTTGAAACTGTATCAAAATTAAATTCAGTCCATGTTGATAAATCTCCATGTGCAACATTTGAAGCTAATTCATCAACCCACTCCATCATAACATCAGCCATAAGTTCAGTTTCAATTGCACGTGCAGCTGTTCTTCCTACAGTTGAAAATAAAACAGCTGTTGGTAAATTTCCATTTTTTAGGAATGTTGTTACATATTTAGTAATTCTTTCATCACCCTTTGCAACCCCAATAATCATCCTTGCTAATGGTCCTACTTCCATTCTTTCATCATCATAAAGTGGAGATTTAATCCAAGAATATTTATTTTTTGTGTCTAAATAAGCAACATTATCTTCTTTTTTACCAAATCCTGTATAGTTTGGTTTTGTAACCCCCTCATAAGGATGTAGATTTGTAGTTCCTTCATACCAAGCATGAGTTACATCTTCTGTAATTTTTGTCTGATCTATTTCAAAAACTTTTGATAAATCTCTATTTTTTACAATTCCTGAAGGAAATAATTTTGAAGCTTTATAAAATGGTAAATCATCTAAATTAAAATCTCCATAAGACATATAGTTTCCTATACCTCCTCCTATTCCTTCTAAAGCTTCATCCGCATACATAGTTCCTGCCATATAAACATCACTTAAATACGCCTCTTTTGTAAATTTTCTACCTTTTTTTAGAATCTGCTTAAATTCAGCAATTCTTGCAGGATTTTTAATATCTTGAACACAAGTTACTCCACCAACAACAAAAGATTGTGGATGTGGATTTTTACCACCAAAAATAGCCATCATTTTTGCTAAATCTCTTTGTAGTTCTAAAGCGTCTAAATAGTGAGAAAGTCCTATTAAATTTTGTTCAGGAGTAAGTTTAAATCCTTTTGAACCCCAATAAGCATTTCCAAAAATACCTAATCTTCCTTGTTTTACGTATCTTGTAACTCTTTCTTGAACTTGTGCATAAACATCTTCATTTGCATTCCATGGTCTCTGACCTGAAATTTTTGCCCATTTTTGAGCTTCAAGAACTGTTGCTTTTGGGTCTGCTTTTAGTGCTTCAGTGATATCAACCCAATCAAGTGCGTGTAAATGATAAAAATGAACGATATGGTCATGCAAATATAATGCACCTTGAATAAGGTTTCTTACTAATCTTGCATTTTTTGGAATGGTAATATTAAAAGCATGTTCAACAGCTTCAATACTTCTTTGATAGTGAGTTCCTGTACAAACTCCACAAATTCTCATAGCCAACAATCCACAATCTCTTGGGTCTCTTCCTTTTAAAATTTCCTCAATTCCCCTAAACATAGTTGAAGATGAATAAGCATCTACTACAACATTATTTTCATCTATAATTGCTTCAATTCTAAGATGTCCCTCTATTCTTGTAATTGGATCTATTACTAAATGTTTTTTTACCATTATTTATCTTCTCCTTCATTTGATTTTTTACCTGCAACTGCTGAAGCTACTGCATGAACTCCAATACCAACAGCTGTTGCTGTTAATAAACCTAAACCAAACTCATCAACAGTTTTTTCAACTCCACCTGTTGGTGCTTTTATGTTTGCATCTGCCATTGGTCTCTCATACGCATATTTATCCCAAAAATCAGGTTCACTACATCCAATACATCCACGTCCAACCCCAATTGGCCAGTTTGTACCTTCGTTATATCTAATAACTGAACAATTATTAAAAGTCATTGGTCCTTTACAACCAACTTTATATAAACACCAGTTATTTTTAGCACCTTCATCTCCCCACTCTTCAACAAATTCACCAGCATCAAAATGAGCTCTTCTTTCACAATTATCATGAATTCTATAACCAAATGCAAATTTAGGTCGCAATAAAGAATCAAGTTCAGGAACTTGCCCTGTTAATACATAGTGTAAAATAACTCCAACCATATTAGCTGGATTTGCAGGACATGCAGGAATATTTATAATTGGTTTACCTTTTACGATATCCATAACTCCAACTGCACCCGTTGGATTAGGTGCAGCTGCTGGAACTCCACCAAAAGTAGCACAAGTACCAACAGCAACAATAGCTGCTGCATCTTTTGCCATTCTTATAAGATGGTCATGAAAAGTCTCTCCCATAGCACCAATAGTTCCATATTGCCCATTCATAGCCATAGGGATAGCACCTTCAACAAAAAGCAGATATTTACCTTTATAAAGATGAGCTGCCTCTTCAAGTTGTCTATCTGCATCAAAACCAGCACATGCTTGAAGTGTTTCATGATATTCTAAACTTAAAACATCAAATAACAAATCATCAACAGTCGGTGCTGAACTTCTTAAAAGTGCTTCTGAATTTCCAGCACAATCTTGCAACTCAATCCAAATAACAGGAACTCTATTCATAAGTTCAGTTGCTTCTGCAACAAGTGGAGCAAACATAGGAGGAAGCATAAGTGTAGCAGTTGTTGCACTAACCCACTTCATAAAATCCCTTCTATTTATTCCTTCACTATCTATAATATCCATCATATCTATATCTTTAAGAGGTTCTTCTTCTCTCAAAGATTTTAATCTTTGTTTTGCCTTTTCAAATAAAGAGTTATAATATACCTCACCTTTATTCGTATCTATTCTTCCTGATTTTTGGGTAAAAACCTTTTTTACCATCTGTGTAGAATCAATCATATATTTGCTCCTTAAAAAATGAATATTCATTTACTTTTTATAAAGTAACAATAATAAACTTAATATTATCTTAATTTATGAATAGCTATTCATAGCGTAGAAATAGCAATATTAGTTTATAATTAATAGGATGATTAATAGCATCCGATTTTATAGGTTTTTATAAGATTTAATTTTTTATTTAGTTCCAAAATTACATAAGTATATGTTTAATTCAATTTTTTTTAACTTTGTTACTAATATACACTTCTTTATGAATAGTTATTCATTAATGAGTTGTACAAACAGAACAAACATCGAAACTTCTTAGAATAATTTTTGCAATTTCAATAGAAGAACTTCCAATTATCGCTTTTTGAGCTACACCTTTTTGTTTTTTATTTTCAGGTCCTAAATTCCAAACCGTTGGAGTAATCACATCGTATGATTTTATCTTCCCTTTTTCAATAAAAATATTATGATATAAAGAACCTCTTGCTGCTTCAATAACAGATATACCATTTGCATTTTCAATTTCACTTAAAGAGATTTTAGGTTTAATACAAGATTCTTGAGAAATATCAACTTTAGAAATTAATTTTTTAGTATCAGCTATCAAAAAAGCTAATTCATCCATTCTTGCCATAACTCTTGTAAAAACAGAATCAGCAAAATTAGTATGAAGCTCTTTTATAAACTTTCTATTTGAAATGATAGCTCTACTCAAAGGTCCTGTTTCAAAAAAATTATCATTATAAGATACAGATTTTGCCCAAGTGTGTTTTTTAATATCATTTTTTTTCTCATCTACTAAAAATGTGTGTTCTACACTTTCAGATATTTTTGATATATCAATTTTATTTACTAACTTTTGTTTGATTTTTCCACTCTTAAAAAGGTTTGTCTCTCCTAAAGTTATGAATCTATCATATGATTTTCCATATTTTTCTAAATTATACTTAAAAGATAAATCTTTAAAATATTTCAAATCTTTATCTAATTTTTCTAGATCATTTATACTTGTAAAATTAAGATAACTTTCTAGAGTAATTCCACTTATCTCTTTTTCAAAAAATTTAAGAGCTATTTGTAAATAATTCTGCATATTTATTAAATCCATTTGTGTAGGATCACTCATAACACCTCCTGGAATCATATAAGAAGTATGGGGCCACTGACCTCCTATTATTGCTAAAGCTTTTATAGTTTCACTAGCAGTTCGGCAAGCCTCAATCCATTTTCTTCCTTTTAAAGGCTCATAATCATATAAATCATTTGTATCTAGTTTTATAATATCAGGCATAATAAACATATAAAACCATTTTATATGAGAATCTATAATCTCAATATTTAATCCTATTTGCCTCAGAAACTTTGCTTTTGGTGAAAGTAAAAGTTTTTCACCAATATTTTCATAAATATTTTCCAAAGCATCAACTGTCGCTTTTAAATGAGCCTGTCCACAAATTCCACAAATCCTTGGAGTATAAATCAAAGCATCTAAAGGTGATTTTCCTTCTAGGATATATTCAAAACCTCTAAAATTCAAAAAATCAATTCTAACATCACTTATAATTCCATTTTTCCATGTAGAATTTAATCTAGCTTCGCCTTCAATTCTTTCAATTAAATCTATTTTTTTCATTATATTCCTTTAAAGAGCTTGTGATTTTATCTTATTTTTATTATAATCTTCTAATGAAAAAAACCATATTAATCACTTTATTAATTATTAATCAACTTTTCTGTTCAACTTTTGATGACTTAAAACTTACAGATGAAGATTTCATAGAGATATCAAATTCTAAAGAAAAAAACTCAATCTTTGATAGAATAAATCAATTAATTCTTTTAAAAAAATCTTTAAGTTCATTAGATGATGATTTTGTAAAGTTAAATGCTGTAAATAATTTTTTTAACGAGTATAAATATCAAGCAGATATTGAAATATATAAAAAACAAGATTATTGGGCTACAAGAAAAGAATTTATGATAAATGGAACTGGTGACTGCGAAGATTTTGTTATAGCAAAATATTTTACTTTATTAGAATTGGGAATTGATAAATCTAAATTATCTGTTTTACACAACTTACATGAAAATGAATATCACCTAATTCTGGCATATCAAGAAAATTCTTCATCTGAGGTACTTATTTTAGATAGTTTAAATAAAAATATTTTACCTTTAACAAAAAGAGATGACATAGTAGTTTTATATACCTTGGAAATATTAGATTTAAACAATAAAGAACTACAATCTCTAAATGATCTTAGAGCTATAAGTAATTATAAATGGACTATTTTATATAAAAAATCTCTTAATTAATCTACTATTTTTTTATGAAGCCTATCTATCTTAAAAGTTTTTGCAACGCCTGTTATACTTAAATATGCTCTCTTAGAGATTCCTAAAGGTACATCTAACGGTATCCCCATATTTTTTTTAGTTTCAAGCATATCATTTCGTGGAAAATCAACTTCAGTACAACCAATACAAGGCATTCCTACTCTTGTTTTAGAATTAATATCATTCCATAAAATTTTATTGCAAGAACTATGAGTCATCGGACCACGACATCCTTGCTCATAAAATAAGCATCCCTCTTTTTGCCCAAAACCACCCTCTATTTTCCACTCAAAATATTCATTCTTTGTACAACCATGATGTGCCAAAGTCCCATACAACTCTTTTGGTCTAGATTCTTCATCAAGTAAAATTGTTCCGAAAGTATTTAGAGTATAAAGTGTTTGAAAAATCCATTCAGGATGTACAGGACAACCTGTAAGATTTACTATTTGATATTTTAAATTCTTAAGGTTCTCATTTTTTAATGCCTCTTTTATCCCACAGATATCGCTATTTTGAGTAAATTTTGCATGAATCCCTCCATATGATGCACAAGAACCAACAGCAATTATATACTTTGATTTTGAAGCTAATTTATTCAAATAATTAAAAGTAGAGTCTTCATTTATCGTGAAAAAATCTTTATTTGAAGAGATTGATCCCTCAATTAATAAAAAATCTATCTTTTCTTCTTGATTTAAAACATCTTGAAGTGTTTTATCAATTGTTAAACTAGGATGATAAATAAGCTCAAAATTATCTAAAAAAAGTTCAAATTTATTTGTATTTGAACTTAATAAAGAATGAGTATTTCCATTACAAGTTATTGCTTGAAACCAAACAACAGTAGGTTTAGTTTTGCTCATCATATTTTAAAGCTAAGTAAATATTCTGAGCAACAGCATCTGAATAACTTAATAAATCTTTTTCAAGTACATTTTCACCACTTAGAAAAGCAAATCCTCCCAAACATCCCATAAACATCCCAAAAGCAGGGAAAAATTCTTGTTCTCTAAACTCTTTTTTTTGTGCTCCATCATCAAGTAAAATCATAACTTCTGTTACAAATTCTCCAACACATAAAAACCCTTCACAGCCTTGTTTAAAAACTTCTCTATTAGACAAATAAACTCTCAAAAAATATTCGATTACTTCAGGAGAGGTTTGTACATTTTCTAAATATTTTCGTACAAACAAATATATCTTTTCTTTTGATGTTAAGTCCATATTATTAATTTGTTTTAATTCATCAGCTAGAATATTTGTGGAGTATTTTATAGCAAATTTTGCCAGTTCTTCTTTTGAGGAGAAATAGTTATACATATTTCCAACACTCATTTTCATAGCTCTTGCGATATCAGGAATTGTAGTATTATAAAAACCTTTTTGAGAAAAAAGTTTTAATGCATTTTGTATAATATTATTTTTTTTATTTTCTTTAGTCGTAGAAATCTTTTATCCTTCAAGAATAATTTCCTTTTATGATAATACATTTATTGTTAATAAAATATGAATTACAAAGAAATAATTTATCATTTCTTTTTTTATGCTAATCTATTATTCTTATAATAGTTTATAATCTGTGTAATATAAATGTTTTATTCTAAAGCCGTTTGTGTATCAAGTATAGAAAATGACTCTTCTAAACTACCTTCATTTGTATCTTTTCTCATAAATAATACAGTTCCTATTCCTTTTGCAAAATAAATATGATATTCACCATCGACATAACTATCCTTACATGATAGCTCTATAACATTATTATAATTTTTATCTTTAATCAAATATTTTGATTTAAAAAATTCATTAACTTTATCTTTAATACTCATAATTTCATAATAGTTAGTAAATGTACAAACTAATACATTCCCGTCTATATCACTCTCTTCAATAACTTTATCTTTGATTTTTATGTTTCTTTTATAAGAAGAAATTTGTTGTTCATCTACATAAAAGCTCTCTTTTATCTGATTTACAAGAATATTATATTTTAAATCTATACTTTTATTTAACATCATTGTTTTATAATTTTGTTCATTTATATCTTCAAAAAAAGTATATTGTTCTATTTGGTTTAAATCTATCTTACTTTTTTTATACAGATTAAAATCCGCGTAAATATTTGTTCTTAATCCATTATTATATTGTTCTGTAAAATTTTTATTTAAAACAATTTTATTGTCATTTAAAATTTTAAAGTTAAACCAATGATTAGATAAATCATAACTATTTATACTAATATCTCTTTGAACACAACTTGTAAATAGAGCTAAAACTACAATTGCAAATATATTTTTTTTAAACATAATTTCTTCTTTTAACTATAAATTTATTTTATTACCAAAAATGCGTATAAAAAAAAACCGAGGCTTAAGACCTCGGTTTTTAAATCTCATAAATAACTATTAAGAGTGAACTAAGTTAGTTAATTGCTCAGAAGTAACTTGGTGGAAGTTTAAGTATTTATAAACACCCTCTTTGTTTTTCTCAGTAATTTTCTTAGGTACAATTTCCATATATTCTTCAACAGATGGTAATCTTCCTAAAAGTGCAGCAACAGCAGCAACTTCAGCAGAACCTAAATAAACTTGTGAGTTTTTACCAAGTCTGTTATCAAAGTTTCTTGTAGATGTTGAGAATACAGCGGAACCTTCAGAAACTTGAGCTTGGTTACCCATACATAAAGAACATCCAGGAATTTCAAGTCTTGCACCCGCAGCTGCAAAAATTGCATAATATCCCTCTTCAGTTAATTGCTCTTTATCCATTTTTGTTGGTGGTGCAACCCATAGTTTTGCAGGAACTTCACCCTCACCTTTAAGTACTTCACCTAAAGCTCTGAATAATCCGATATTAGTCATACAAGAACCTACGAATACTTCGTCGATTTTTTTAAGTCTTTTTGGATCATTGTTGATGTTTGTTAATGTATCAACATCATCTGGATCGTTTGGACAAGCTAAGATTGGCTCAGTAATTGTATTTAAATCGATTTCGATGATTGCTTTATATTCAGCATCAGCGTCAGGAGTTAATAATTCTGGGTTTGCAATCCATTCTCTCATTTTATCCGCTCTTCTTTGAAGAGTTTTAGCATCTTCATAACCTTCTTCAATCATTTTTTCAATTAAAGCAATGTTTGAAGATAAATATTCAATAATTGGTTCTTTATTTAATTGAACAGAACAAGCTGCTGCTGATCTTTCTGCTGCTGAATCTGATAATTCGAATGCTTGCTCAACTTTTAAGTCTGGTAAACCTTGAATTTCAATAATTGTTCCAGCAAATACATTTTTCTTACCTTTTTTCTCAACAGTTAATAAACCATCTTGAATAGCTTGGTAAGGAATAGCATTAACTAAATCTCTTAAAGTAATACCTGGTTGCATTTCACCTTTGAATCTTACTAATACAGATTCTGGCATAGTTAAAGGCATCATACCTGTAACACCTGCGAATGCGATTAATCCTGATCCTGCTGGGAATGAAATACCAATTGGGAATCTTGTATGAGAATCTCCACCAGTACCTACTGTATCTGGTAAACATAATCTATTTAACCATGAGTGAATAACACCATCACCTGGCTTAAGTGTAACTCCACCTCTTGAGTTGATGAAATCTGGTAAAGTATGTCTTAATTTAATATCTGCTGGTTTTGGATAAGCAGCTGTGTGACAGAATGATTGCATAACCATATCAGCACCAAAAGATAATGCAGCAAGTTCTTTAATCTCATCTCTAGTCATTGGTCCAGTTGTATCTTGGCTTCCTACAGTTGTAGCGATTGGCTCAACATACATACCTGGTTTAACACCAGCAATACCAC
>ERZ724518.510-NODE-510-length-16782-cov-14.774078_pt1 | contig 16782 bp, 21 predicted proteins | sample MGYA00376051_ERZ724518 | MGnify/ENA primary metagenome ERZ724518 (study PRJEB28724, sample SAMN07190885) | wastewater metagenome | isolation source: influent of sewage treatment plant in Hong Hong | place: Hong Kong | collected 2016-03-17 ... | reverse complement strand
TCTAAAAACAAAATCAGTAAACCTATGTAAACTATCTTTTAAACATTTAGCAAAATTTATTAAAACTTCATCACCTTTTTTATGATTTTTACCTATTAGTTCATCTCTTTTATAACCAGAAATCTTACAAAAAGCATCAGAAACTGATAAAGTCTTTCCATAAATATCGGTACTTGAGCTAATAACACTTTTATTTACTAATTGATTAAATGAAACTATTTCTTCAATATGTTTTAAATTTAAAAAAATATCAGTAACTTTTGAAATAAGTTCTTCTTCTAAAATAGGCTTAATCAAAATATCATTTGCACCATATTTATAAAACTGCTTTTTCAAATAAATATCATAGATATTTGTCACAATAATAATTGGTATTTGATTATAATATTTATGAACTCTAATTTTTTTTGTAAATTCTAACCCATCCATAATAGGCATTTCATAATCGCTTAATATTAATGAAATATTTTTATTTTTTTCAAGTAAGGATAAAGCTTTTATACCATTTTTTACAATAGATACTTTAACTAAAAGTTTTTCTAAAACTTCTTTTATATAGTTAGCTTGAGTTGTAGAATCATCAATAACTAAAATTTCTTCATTATTACAATATATCATTGCTGAAACTAATTTATATATAAATTTAAATCCATTTACATTTTTTATAACATGATTAATAATATTTGAATATTCTATATCTAACGAGTCAGCCTCTAAATTTGAACTAAAAATAATAGTAGATATGTTTTCTTTTTTTAACAATTTTAATAATTCAGAATTTGTAGAATCCAATAATACTAAATTTGATACTACTATAAAAAATGTATGTTCAACAACTAATTTACATACTTCTTTGAAAGAGTCTGCTTCAAAAATAATTACTTCTTGATTATCTAAAAAAGAATTTTTTAGTATGTTTCTTATTACTATAGAATTATCGACTATTAGTATTTTTTTCAAAATTTTACTCCTTAATTATACTTATGATTTAAATGGAATTATTATTTTAAACCTTGCACCAAAATATTCCTTATTTAAATATTTTATTTCACTATTTTCAACAGTTAAATGTCCATTAAAATTTTCCAATATTATTTGATATGACATATATAAAGAGACTCCTGTTCCTGCTGATTTATGTTTAGTTGTGAAATATGGTTCAAATATTTTTTCTAAATTTGATTTTTCAATTCCACCACCACTATCAGTTATTTCAATAATAAAATTATCTTTTATTATTCTCGTTTTAATAAAAATTATCTTATTTTTTATATTATTTGTTTCAAATATATCTCTTGAATTATTCAAAAGATTAATTAACACTTGAATTAATTGTTGCTCAAATCCATAAATACTAAATTCTTCTATATCTTGTTTTATTATAATATCCTTGTTCATAAATTGAGGATTTATGATTTTAAGACATTTGTTTATACAATCTCCTATCAAAAAATCTACTTTTAAAGTAGTAGGATTATAAAAATCTCTAAAATCTTCAATTGTTTGAGATAGATAATTAGCATTTTTTACAATACCATCAAGCATTTCTATTTCTTTTAATTTATTATCAATACCCATTTCTTTTTGTATTTTTATTCCACTAGCAGTAGTAGTAATCACACTTAATGGTTGTCTCCATTGATGAGAAATATTGTATAAAAGTTCACCAATAGTTGCTAATTTTGATTGTTGAAAAAGCATAAAATCTCTTTTCTTATTTTCTTCAATATCTTCTAATATTTTATTTTGATATTTAACAAATGATTTTTTCAAAAGATTTGTTATTTTATAGGAAAGGTACAATGATATTAAAATAAGTATTATAGATAATAAAATAACTTCTTTGAAATATTTCTCAAATAATTCATAATTATTTTTATATAAGAATAGTGAACAAATAATATAAATTACAATTATCACAAAAAGAGGCATAAATTTTATAAATAACAAAATTTTTCTTTCACTTAAATTCATTAAAAACCTTGAAGTTCCCTATCGGGAGTAACTAAAAAATTATAGCTTATCTATACTTCCTAAAAACTTACACTTATAGGGAATATTATAATGTTAAGATATCTTGATATTGAAGAAGAAGATTTTAATACTGTATACAATCAAATAACAGATAATATAAAAAAGATGAGAAAAGAAAGAAACATAACGCAAGAAGAATTAGCCCTAAATATCGGTCATTCTTCTGCAAGTATGATTTCAAAAATTGAAGCTGGATTAGAAAATAAACATTACAATATTAAACAATTATTTTTAATATCAAAAGTTTTAGAAGTTCCACTATCAAAATTATTTGAAGGAATTGATTAATATTCTTAATTTAACAATATTTAGAATTATGATAAAATTCCGCCATGAGAGAATATAAAACACAAACAAAAGAGATAATAAATACAACAACATTTTCAACACCTTTGGGAGAAATGTTTGCTGCTGCTTCAAAAAAAGGTATTGTAATGCTTACTTTTTTTACGCCTTTTTATATTGAAGCAAAAATTGAAGTTTTAAAAAAAACATTAAATGCTGAAGTAATTCCAGCAAACAATGAAATATTTAAAGCTTTAAAAATCCAATTAAACGAATATTTTGAAAAAAAAAGAACAACTTTTGAAATTCCTCTACAACTAATCGGTTCACCTTTTCAAGTTAAATGTTGGAAAGAATTACTAAATATTCCATATGGAAAAACTATAAGTTATAAAGAACAAGCAATAAAAATAGGAAATGAAAAGGCATTTAGAGCTGTAGCAAACGCAAATGGACAGAATATGATAGATATTATTGTTCCATGTCATAGAGTAATAGCAAATAATGGAAAACTAAGTGGTTACACAGGTGGTGTTGAAAAAAAAGAGTTCTTATTAAAGTTAGAACAAAATGATTAATAAAACTATTTTCAGACAATACGATATTAGAGGTATTGTAAATGAGGATTTAACACAAGAAAATTCTAAACTCATTGGATATTTTTTAGGTTTAACAATCAAAGAAAAGAGTTCAGATAATCCTCACGTAATAGTAGGATATGACATAAGAACTCATTCAAATATGTTATTTCAAGCTTTAATCTCAGGACTTAATTTATCTGGGTGTACAATCCTTAATATTGGACTTGTTGCAACTGGTGTAAACTATTTTGCTTCTTTTCAAGAATTTTTTATAGCTAATCAAAAAATAAAACCAAATGCTTCTATTATGATAACAGGAAGTCATAACGCAAAAAAGTATAATGGTTTTAAAATCACAATAAACAATGAACCATTTTTTGGTGATGAACTTTTAGCCTTATATGAGAGAATCCTAAAAAATCAAAATATAGAAATCCCACTAAACTTACATTTTATAGAAATTGATGCAAAAAAATTATATGTGGATTTTATGGTAAATCAATTTTCACACCTAAAAGATTTTAAAATACCCTTCGCCGTTGATTGTGGAAATGGCGTGGCAAATACTGTTTTATGTGAAATATTAGATAAATTAAATCTAAATTACCAAGGTTTACATTTAGTTCCAGATGGAGAATTTCCAAATCATCATCCAGACCCAACTAATGAAAAAAATCTTGAAGATTTGAAAACTCTATTAAAAGAGGATTATAATCTAGGTTTTGCATATGATGGAGATGCTGATAGAATTGCAGTTTTGACACAAAAGTATAATATAAAAGGTGATATGTTGGCCCTACTTTTTTCAAAAACCATGAAAAATCCCGTAATTATCGGAGAAGTTACATATTCACAAAATATTTTTGATGAACTAAATCATGAAGCAAAAACTATTATGGATAAAACTGGATATTCAAATTTAAGACTCAAACTAAAAGAGTTAAACGCTGATTTAGCGGCTGAAGTTTCAGGACATATCTTTTTTAATGACAGATATTATGGTTTTGATGATGCAATTTATGCAACTTTTAGAGTTTTGGAGCTTTTATATAAGGGTATAGATTTAGATTTTGAACTAGATAAACTTCCAAAGGTTTATACAAGTGAAAATATAGAATTAGAAATTGAAGAAAGAAACAAATTTTTAATCATAAAAAAAATAGAAGAAAAACTATCTTTAATACAAAGAGGTTTTCCTATCATCAAAAATATTTTAAAAATAGACGGACTTAGAATCAATTTTGAATATGGTTGGGCATTGATACGAGCTTCAAATACAAATGCTGTAATTATGACAAAATATGAAGCCACAAGTTATGCAACAGCTATGGGTTACAAAAAGGCAGTTGAAAATATTTTAAATGAGGTAATAAATGAAATTAATAGCACTACAAATTAGAACAGCATCAGATTTCGCTAAAAATTTAGAGGAGTTAATAACTTTAATAAACTCTTGTGAAGAAAATTCACTTATTTTAGCTCCTGAATTAGCTCTTAGCGGATTTGCTTATGACAAAATGGAAGAAGCTGCACAATTTAGTACAAATGCAATTGAAAAGATAAAAAACTTAAGCCAAAATAAAATTATAGTTCTAACATTTATTACAAAAAAAGAGCATAATTTTTTTAACACTTTATATATATTTCACAATTGTCAGATAGTACATACTCAATCAAAAATAAAACTTTTTCCATTGGGAAATGAACTAGAATATTTTGGAAAAGGAGATGAAAAAGATATAAAAATCATAGAAATAAACGGCTTAAAAATAGCTACCTTAATCTGCTTTGAACTAAGATTTCCAGAACTTTGGGAAAAAGTAAAGGGTGCAGATATCATTTTAAATCCTGCAATGTGGGGAATTAAAAGAAAAGAGCATTATGAAACTATTTCAAAAGCTTTAGCTCTTGTAAATCAATGTTTTGTAGTAGCCTGTAACAGTGCAAATGATAATATGGCAAAAGGAAGTGCAATAATAAGCCCATTTGGAAATGTAATAAAAGATGATTCTAAAACTAAAATTGAAGCAGATTTTGATATAGACGAGATAAAAAAAGTCAGAACTTATATAGATATTGGATTAAAAAACAGATAAAAGTAGAATTAATCTACTTTTAGTGAGTTTCTAATTTCCTCTAAAGGAATACCATTTTTTTTAGCTAAAAGAGCTAATTTTGTAATTCTTCTAATATGAGAAGGTATTACTTTATATGTTGTAAAAGTTGTTGCTTTTACACCTATTTCTTCGGCAAATCTACCTTGTGAAGAAAAACCTATTTCCTTAATTATTCGCTTAAATTCTTTCTTTTCCAATGTTTTTTCGTTCTCATAAATTTTTTTGAAATTATAATACAACAAACTAAATTGTAAATTAATCAATTTAAAAAACAAGCAAAATATAGTAATATTTGACAATTTTATAATTTTAAAGTATAATCTCTACTTTTAATTTAAGAAAAAACAAAGGAGAAAGCATTGAGACTAAGAATTATTTTACTTATTCTACTATTTATTTCTAATGTTTTTGCATCAGAATTTGATATAAAAAACTTAACACAACAAGAAGTTGAAACACTAAAAGAAATAAAAAAACATGGTCAAGCCCATGGTCTTAGCTATTCATTAATGGCAATTGCGATTAAAGAATCAGGTCTAGGAAAGTACATGGTAAATGTTGACACAAAGGATTTTGGTTTATACCAAGCAAATATTAAAACTGTTATAAGCAGACAAAATGCAAAAGATACTTCTTGGAATAGAAATCTACTTGCTATGAAATTAATATCTGATTTTCAATTTGCAACAAAAAATGCAATTGATGAATTGACATACTGGCAAAAAGTTCATAATAATGATTGGACAAAAGTATGGAGTAGTTATAATGCTGGATGGCAATATAACAGTAAAGAAGCAAAAGAATATTCAATAGAAATTGCTTCAATTATTCGAGAACTTAGAAAAATCGATGTATAAATATTTTAACTAGGATTTTCCTAGTTATCTCTATTTCTTCAAATCTTTTCCCACTACAAATTATAAACTAAAAAACAAACTTACTTTACTTTCTGTTTTTATTGATAATCATTCTTAATATTAATAATAAATTAAGTTTTCTTCTACTATTGTTCTAATAATGATTATCAATATAAAGGATTTTAGATGATAAACACTTTTGAAATAAAAAATAAAAATGACTTAGTAAAACCAACTGGTTGTACTTGTTAAAAAAAAGGATTGAGAATGAGCGTTTTAATTATTGGTGGAGATCAAATTTCTCAAATTTCGTCTATGTTAGAAGGATTAGGTGCTAAAACTATAAATCATTGGGATGCAAGAAAAAAATCTTCAGCTCCAAAGAAAAAAGTTCCACAAAACACTGATTGTATCGTGATGCTTACCTCTTTTTTAAACCATAATACTATGCTTAAATATAAAAATGAAGCAAAAAAGAAAAATATTCCTTTTATTTGTGCTAAAAGATCTATCTCTTGTGTTTATGAAGAATATGTAAAAATTATGGGAATAAAAGATTGTAATAATTGCTATGCAAACTGTAAGGATAATTTAGAATGCTAAATAATAATCTTATAGGTTTTGATAAAGATAAGGAATTTTTACCAAAGGATTTTGATGAGTTTAATTCTGTAAGAAGATTAAGACAACTATTTCTAAATTTAAGTAATAATATTTTTAGATACTCATGTCGTTTTTCAAAATATGAACAAAATAGACTCTCAAACTATCCTTTAAAGAGTGCTTTTTTATATAAAATCAACTCTTTACTTCCTAATTCTTTTATTAGAATAAAGAATAAAGAAAAAAGTTTAAGTTTTAGATTATGTATTAATTCTACAAAAATAATAAATAATTATCTAAATCCAAATACAAAAAAAAATGTTTTTATTTCAAATAAAAATCTACTTCCTGTTGCAAAACTTATATCTCATTGTTTTATAAACAATAGAATGCAACTACTTATTGATAAGCATTTATTATTTCATGAGTTTGTTTTAAAGAAATTAAGAAAACTTCACAGTGATAAAACAGTTATAGATTTAGGAGATTCAATATGTATTAAATCTAAGGATTTTGTAGGATTAAAAATCTATACCTCATGGAAAGACATTGAAGTTAAAAAACCAAATATCAAAGATGAGCTTGAAAATGCAATTAAATCTATAAAAAAAGGTGAATATTTTCAAATATATTTAGCTTATCCAAAAAACAATGAGTTTAAAAGACAAATTCCTGTTTTCGTGGATGAATTAAGAAATAAAGAATATCAAATAAAAGCAATCCCTTATTCTTTAAGGTCTATAATAAAAAATTAATATTTTAGGAGTTAAGTTATGGCAACAGCAATATTTTTTGCAAGTAGTACAGGAAATTCAGAGGAAATTGCAAATAAAATTGCCTCTAAATTAGGAGATATTGAAGTATTTGATTTAGCAGGTACAAAAATAGAAAAAATAAATAACTATGACAAAATTATCCTTGGTGGTTCTACTTGGGGTGATGGAGAGTTAAATGATGACTGGGAAGATGTTTGGGGAAATTTTTGTAAATTAGATTTGTCAAATAAAACTATTGCATTGTTTGGATTAGGAGATCAAGAGAGTTATAGTGATGAATTTTGTAGTGCTTTAGGAATTATTTATGAACAAGTAATTTCAAAAGGAGCAAAAATTGTAGGCTTTACATCAATTGATACGTATACACATGACGGTTCAAAAGCTCAAATTGATGATAAATTTGTTGGATTAGTAATAGATGAAGATAATCAAAGTGATTTAACAGATGAAAGAATTAAAAATTGGGTAAATGATATTAAAGAAGAAATTTTATAAGTTCTAAAGATTAGTATATTAAGATTTTCTTAATATACTAACTATCCTTGGCAAGTCTCACAAGTACCATAAAGTTGCATAGAATGACTACTAATTCTAAACCTATTTTTTTTGGCAATCTTATCTTGTCTTTTCTCTATTTCTTCATCTATAAATTCAATTATTTTTCCACAATTAGTACAAATTAAATGATCATGATGAGATTTTGCATTACTTTCGTATTTTTTACCATCTGTCCCAAAAGTAATTGAAGCAATCAAATCAACCTCTTCTAAAAAACTAAGCGCCCTATAAACTGTTGCTATTCCAATATTAGAATCTGCATGATCTTTTTTTATTTGATTATAGACTTCTTCAGCGGTTAAGTGTTCTTTCGCATGTAATAATATACTTAAAACTATTTCTCTTTGTTCAGTATATTTAAGACCTTTTTGTTTAACTATTTTTTTTAATTCATCTATTATTTCTTCATTACTATTATCATTTAACATAAAAATACACCTTTAAAAATTTTATAGCATTTTAGTATATCTAAAGTTTGCAAAATTTACAAATACACTTTCTTGATACTCATCAAGTAGAAAAAAGCTTGATTATATTATAATAATCATTATTAGTTTTAGTTAAGGTAAAAAATGACTCTAGATAAATTAGAAAAAAAACAAAGTGCTAAAATAGTAGCCATAAATTGTGATAATATTCTTAAAAATAGATTGTACTCTTTTGGAATAGTAAAAGGAGCAACCGTTACTATAGAAGAATCAACTCTAACCAAAAGTACTATTGAAATAAGAATTAATCAATCAAAAATCGCATTAAGGTTAAATGAAGCTTCAAAAATTGAGGTTTTTTATGAAAAATAATATTATAAAGATTGCATTAGTTGGACAACCTAATGTTGGTAAATCGATGCTTATTAATTCTCTATCAAATGCAAAACTAAGAGTTGGGAATTTTTCAGGAGTTACAGTAACAAAAGAAGAAGTTTTTTTAGAATATAAAAAATATAATATTCAAATAATCGATTTACCAGGGGCTTACTCTTTAAGTAATTATACAATTGAAGAAAAAGTTACAAAAGAATTTTTAGACAATGCGCAGTATGATATTATTTTAAATGTATTAGATTCAACAAATCTACAAAGAAATCTTTTTTTAACTTCTGAATTATTAGCAATGGATAAAAAGATGATTATTGCCTTAAATATGAGTGATGAAGCTCAAAAAGAGTCAATAATAATTGATGAAATTCAATTAAGTAAAATCCTAGGAAAACCTTGTATAAAAACAAGTGCCGCAAAAAAAATAGGTATTGATAAACTTCTTGAAGAAATAGTTTACAAATTTGAGAGCGAGAAACTTCCAACAAAACTCTTTTTTTCAGACGTAATAGAAGAAGAAATACAAACTATTTCTAAATTATTGAGTGATTGTGCTTTCAAAACAAATCAAACATATAGACAACTAGCTATTAAACTTTTAAAAGAAGATAAACAAACTTATATACAGTTTCATGAAGAGCCTATTTGGGTAAAACTTCAAAATATTTTAAATGAATCATTTGAGCATTTATATATACATTATGATACAAAAAATATGGAAGATATTTTCAATGATGAAAAATTTGCTTTTGCAAAAGGTGCTGTTACTGAAACTGTAAAAGAAAAATTTAATAACAAAAAAACTATTACAGAAGAAATTGATTCTATTTTAATTCATAAATTCTTTGGTTTACCAATTTTTTTATTTTTAATGTGGGGATTATTCCAACTTACTTTTGAAATTGGGAATATCCCAATGGACTTAATTGATGCTTTTTTTGCAACAATAATTGATAGTACAAAAAATATTTTAGGAGATAATGAAATTTCATCTATAATTGCTGATGGAGCAATTGCAGGAGTTGGTTCAGTAGTCTTATTTTTACCGAATATTGTAATTTTATTTTTTGGTATTGCGTTACTTGAGACGACTGGATATATGAGTAGAGTAGCTTTTTTATTAGATGGCTTTTTTCATAAATTCGGTCTTCATGGTAAGTCTTTTATTCCCTTAGTAACTGGTTTTGGATGTTCCGTTCCTGCTTACATGGCAGCAAGAACACTAAAAAATGAACGAGATAGATTATTGACTTTATTTATTATAGGTTTCATGTCTTGTGGAGCAAGATTACCTATTTATGTACTTTTTGTTGGAGCTTTTTTTGAAGAGAATAATGCTGGAAATATTCTATTTCTAATTTATATAAGTGGTGCAATTTTAGGATTATTTGCAGCTAAAATATTAAAAATTATTGTATTCAAAAGTGAAGATGAACCCTTTGTTATGGAAATGCCAAAATACAGATTGCCCTCTTTTAAACTTATTTGGCATACAGTTTCAAACCAAGCAATGATGTATTTAAAAAAAGCAGGAACATACATTTTAGCAGCTTCTTTACTAATTTGGTTTGCAAGTAATTATCCAAAACATCTTGATATTGAAAAATCTTTTAATAAAAAGATTGAATTAGCACAAACAGAAAAAGAACAACTAGATTTAAAAAATAGCCTTGCTTTATATAATCTTGAAAATTCTTATTTAGGATATATAGGGAAATTTACAGAACCTTTATTTGAACCTCTAGGATTTGATTGGAGAATGTCTGTAGCTCTTGAAACAGGACTTGCTGCAAAAGAGATTGTTGTTTCTACTTTATCTGTTCTTTATGGATTGGGAAGTAGTAATGATGAAAATTCAGATAGTTTAATTGAAAAAATCAAAACAAATATTCCTTTCGCCTCAGCGGTATCATTCATTGTTTTTGTTATGATTTATCTACCTTGTTTAGCCGCGTCAATGGTTTTTGTAAGAGAAGCAGGAAACTGGAAATATTTAGGATATTTATTTATATTCACAACAGTTACCGCTTGGGTTTTATCTTTTATATCATACAATTTAGCAAAATATTTAATAAACTAAGAATTGTTTCTTAGTTTATTCTTATTTTAATTCAAATTGAGATGTGTACTCTTTTTGATTATATAATATTTTAAAATTCCATTTTCCACCTTCTCTTCCATCTAGATATCTATAATCATATGCAGAACTATCACCTGCGGGAATTAACATCTCTCTAGTTCTTGAAATTTCACCTGTTGGACTAATCCAATTAATTATAATTATTTGTTCTTTTACATCTCTAATCACTTCAAATTTACAAATAATAGAGTTTTCATCTTCTAAAATTAAACAATCTGCATTGGGATTGTACTGTTCAGCTACAATATTCTCTTCGTTCAACTTATCTTTATCCAAATCCATATTTTGAGCAAATAAAGTAGTTGTAAATATCAAAAAAGACACCAAGTATCTATTCATTTTTTCTCTTTCATTTTTTAATCTATAAATTTAATTAATAATAAAGGCGATTATAGCACAAATAATCTCATTTACTCTTTCAAAAAATCATTTTTCATTTTTTTTCCAAAGTGGCATTTCACTCAAAGAGGCTCTATTATCTAAAATTTCAAAGGGTGAATAGGTCTCTTTATAACCCATAGAAAAATGGTTCTTAATCCAATATCCTAAATAAATATATGGAATATTTAACTCTTTTGCTATTTTAATTTGAGCTAGAATCGAAAATTTACCTATTGATAAATCAGAATACTCATGGTCATAATAACAGTAAATAGCAGAAATTGAATTTGGTAAAATATCCACCAAAGCAACACCTATTAACCTATCATCTTTTATATATAAAAATTCTTTTGCATACTCTTCTTTTGCTTCCACATAAGATTTCATATAATCTTCTGGTTCAATAGGTGAATATGGCCAATCCTTCTTATCATTCATAAATCTATGATATTTATCATATAAATTTAAATGTTCCATTGTAATTGATGGAGGTCTTATATAAAGTTTTGTATCTTTATTTTTTGATATTACTCTTTTTTCTGATTTAGAAAATTTATAATTTTTTACATCAATTCTCATAGAAACACACTTATTGCAAGATTTACATTCAGGAACAAAATGCATTCTTCCAAACCTTCTCCATCCTCGTTCTAATAGCTCCTGATATTGAGAAGTAGAACAAGAGTATATATATTTATATCTAATATCTGAAATATTTTCTTCAAAATAAGAACAATCCCTATTCTCTTCTAAAAATTCAATATCTGGATTCTGAACAAACATAACTATTCGTTTATTTTTTCTTTTATCTCTTTTGCAATTGCAGAGATTTTTCTGATTTTTTCATCATTTGATAAACTATCATCAATTATATGTTTTACAAATGCACTTCCAACAATTACTCCATCAACACCAATAATTTTTTCTTTACAACTGTTTTCATCAACACCAAAACCAACATATAAAGGTGTATTAGAATATTTTCTTACATTTTCAATAATTTTTGATAAATCCTCTTTTTGTCCACTTCCAGTAATTCCAGCATAAGCAACCATATAAATAAATTTTTGTGAATCTGTAACTATTTGTTTTATTCGTTCTTCACTATCAGTTGGCGCAACAAAAGAGATATTTGTTTTGTTATATTTTTTAAATAAATCTTCAAAATTTTGAGCCATTTCATAAGGTAAATCTGGAATAATAGTACCCTTTATACCAAATTCTTCTGCTTTTTGTAAAAAGTTTTCCATTCCAAAATGAAAAAATGGATTTAAATATCCCATCCATAAAGTATCAATATCTTTTCCTATTTTTGAAGAAACTTCAAATAAATCTTTTAATTTAAAACCATTATTTAAAGCTATTAAATTTGCTTTTTCAATAACAGGACCATCTGCAACAGGATCTGAAAATGGTATTCCAAGTTCTAATGTATCAACACCAGATTCTTTCATACTATACGCTAAATCTATTGTAAAATTATTATTTGGAAGTGATGAAGTGATATACCCAACCAACCTTTTATCATTTTGTTTCATTAAAAAAAATCCTATTTTATATTTGGCTCCCATTTTAACAAAATTCATCTTTATTTATAAAACGAATCCTTATAATAACCTATATTTTGATATAATCAATACCAAATACAAATTAATTTATTAAGGTTTTAAATGAGTATTATAAAAAATGATTTTGAAAAAACAAATATAACAAAAATTAAAAAATATAAAAATAACAAAAAATTAACAGTAATTACAGCTTATGATGCACTATTTGCAAAATTATTTGAAGAAATAGCTGATATGATATTAGTAGGTGATAGTTTAAACATGAGTTTTGCTGGTCGTCCTGATACTCTTTCTGCAACTTTAGAACAAATGATTTATCATACAAAAGCTGTGTGTACAGGTGCTTCAAAAGCTTTTGTAATTTTAGACATGCCTTTTGGTACATATATAAATAAAGATATTGCCTTAACTAACGCTGTAAAAGTTTATGCTCAAACGAATGCTGCTGCAATTAAAATTGAAGGAGGAGAAGATAAAGCAGATATTATCAAACACCTTACTTCAAACTCAATAGCTGTTATGGGACATATTGGGCTAATGCCACAATATGTAAGAAGTGAAGGTGGATATAAAGTTAGAGGAAAGACAAAAGAAGATGAAGAACAGTTAATTCGTGATGCAATAGCAGTTGAAAAAGCAGGAGCATTTGCTATTGTAGTTGAAGGAGTAATGAGTAATGTTGCGAAAAAAATTACTAATGCTGTAAATATTCCAATTATTGGAATTGGAGCTGGAAATGTAACAGATGGGCAAGTTTTAGTTTGGTCTGATATGTTAGGATTTTTTGAAGAGTTTAAACCAAAATTTGTAAGACACTATCTAAATGGAGCTGAACTTGTAAAAGAAGCTGTAAATCAATACAGAAATGATGTTCAAGATTGCTCTTTCCCAGCAAAAGAAGAAGAGTACTAAAATGGAGAGATTAGTAGAAGTTGAATCTGTATCTTTTGAAGAAGATAATAGTGAAGTAAGCTTACGTCCCTCAAACTGGGATGATTATATAGGACAAGAAAAAATCAAAAAAAATCTAAAGGTTTTTATTGATGCAAGTAAAAAAAGAAAAGAAGCTTTAGATCACATACTTTTTTATGGACCTCCAGGACTTGGAAAAACTACATTATCATATTTAATTTCAAATGAGATGAATTCAAATATAAAAGTAACAGCAGGTCCTATGATAGAAAAAAGTGGCGATTTAGCAGCAATTTTAACAAATCTTGAAGAGGGTGATATTTTATTTATCGATGAAATTCACAGACTCTCTCCTACGGTTGAAGAAATTTTATATCCAGCTATGGAAGATTATAGACTTGATATTATAATAGGTTCAGGACCTGCTGCTCAAACTGTAAAAATAGATTTACCGCGATTTACTCTAATTGGAGCAACAACAAGAGCTGGGATGTTATCAAATCCTTTAAGAGAAAGATTTGGAATGCATTTTAGAATGCAGTTTTACGACCATAGTGAATTATCAAAAATAATTCAAAAAGCTGCTTTTAAACTCTCTAAATCATGTGAAAATAATGCTGCTTTTGAAATATCAAAAAGAAGTAGAGGAACACCAAGAGTAGCCCTACGTCTTTTAAAAAGAGTAAGAGATTTTGCAGAAGTCGAAAATGAAAATTCTATTAACCTTTCAAGATGTAAATATGCACTTGATGAACTAGGAGTAAATGAAAGTGGCTTTGATGAAATGGATATAAATCTACTTGAATTATTAGTTTCAAATAGAGGTAAACCAATGGGGCTTTCAACAATAGCCGCTGCACTTAGTGAAGATGAGGGAACTATTGAAGATGCAATTGAACCATATTTACTTGCAAATGGGTATATAGAAAGAACAGCTAGAGGAAGGATTGCAAGTATAAAAACCTATGAAATGTTTAGGCTATCTTATCCAGGAAGTCAAAAACTTGACGATGATTCAATACAAGGAAAACTATTTTGAAAGCTGTTTATTTCTTAGTTGCTATTGCTATTGTAATGATTTTTTTTATGGTAGAACTTTTTAATCCTTTTATAAAAGCTATCTGCGTATCTGTTTTATTAACAATAGCAACAAGTTCTTTAACTCTTTTTTTAGAAAATAAATTAAAAAGTAGAATATTTTCTACTACTTTTATGACAATAGGACTAGCTGCACTATTTTTTATTCCTATTTTATATTGTATTTTTTCTTTTGCAAATTTTTTCAATCAAGTTGATCAACAAATACTTATATCAAATCTTAATAATATGAAAATATTTATTCAAACTATAACTGTTAATATGCTATTTTTGGATGATTTTCTAAATAATATTACTTCAAAAATTGATGTTGGGAAAACTGTTCAAGATATTTTTTCAATTGGTGCATATTTAGGAAAAAATTCCGCAAAATTTATGATTGATATGGTGATGATCTTAATATTTTATTTCTTTTTTACACTATATTCAACAGCCATTGCTACATTTTTAAGAGATTTATTACCATTGAAAAAAGATGATTCAATAATATTATTTAATGAATCCTCAAATGTAATGACTGTAGTTTTATATTCTATTTTAGTTACTGCAATTTTTGAAGGATTCTTATTTGGTTTTTTCTTAACATTTTTCGGTTACGATGGATTATTATTTGGCGTTCTATATGGTTTTGCTTCATTGATTCCTGTTATTGGAGGAGTCATAATGTGGTTACCTATAGTTATATATGAAGCTACGACAAATTCTATTACAAATGCAATCATTATTGCAATTTATTCTATTTTAATTATTTCAGTAATTGCAGATACATTCATAAAACCAATGATTATAAAATATATAAATCAAAAAGTTGTAAAAACTCCTACAAGTGTAAATGAACTTTTAATCTTCTTTTCAATCGTAGCAGGACTTTCAACTTTTGGTTTTTGGGGGATGATAATAGGTCCTGCAATGGTAACTTTCTTTATATCAATCATGCAACTTTTAAAAAAGTATAGTGATGATTTTAAAGAACATGTATCCTATGATGACTAGGATACATTAAAATTAATTATCTCCTCGTTCTCTTTCTCCACTATAAAAAGAAATCCCATAGTCAAGATTTGAAACTGATTTAAAACCTAAATTAAGCATTATCTTTTGACAATAGGCACTTCTACTTCCGCTATGGCAATAAACAATAACAGGAATATCTTTTTGTTCATTTATACTTTCTAATGCCTGATAAAAAGATGTAGTAGGAATTAAATAATCTGTTCCCTTTATTCTAGTTCCAACCCATTCCATCCACTCTCTTGTATCTACTAAATTAAATTTGACAAAACCTAAATTTCTAGCTTCAAGTAATGATTCTAATTCTTGTGAATTTATTTCTTCTTTTGTTAGTAATTTTTCACACTCTTGCTTTGTTAAGCCTCTTGAATGTGTAGCTATTGTATCATGAAAATCTGTTTCTTTTTTTATTTGTTCAGCTTTTTGTTCTGTACAAAAGATTCCACAATGACATGAACCTTTTGATGGTATTTCATTTGTCAAAGCAGGGACACAAGGACATAATCTATTTTCACCCGATTCTTGCTCTGTTGGTGTTTGACCAATTACCATAAAACATGGACAAAACCTTTTTCCATAAATCATTTTATTTCTTGTAAGACCCATTTGAATAGATTCATTTACTTCATCATCAGGATTATATGCAAGACTATGCTCTTTTATTACATTATCTGTAAATTGTTTAGTTAATTCAAACTCAAGTTGGAATTCTTCACTATTTGTATCTATTTTTCTAATCATATTCTATCCTAATATTTTTTATTTTTATAATGTTATTAATTTATATTATTATAAGTGATAATATATTGTCAAGAGAATGTTCTTATATATAAGTTTTCAACTTTTTCTCTAGCCCAAGGTGTTTTTCTAAGAAATTTTAAACTTGATTTTACAGAAGGTTCAGAATTAAAACATCTAATATTAATACGATATCCTAACTTATTCCAACCATAATGTTCTACTAATTTATCTATTATCATTTCTAATTTTATTCCATGTAAAGGATTATTTGGATTCTCATTCAAGTAAATTTCCTAATTCAT